>Ga0302165_10000582_pt1 | contig 13176 bp, 9 predicted proteins | sample I_Fen_E3_2_FD_193499 | JGI IMG/M metagenome (GOLD analysis project Ga0302165, IMG submission 193499) | Peat permafrost microbial communities from Stordalen Mire near Abisko, Sweden - I_Fen_E3_2 | ecosystem: Environmental > Terrestrial > Soil > Wetlands > Permafrost | place: Sweden: Abisko...
TTGCCGAACGTAGATATGTTGCCGATGATATGAAAACTTCCGACCTGGCTCATTTAGCTGCCGAAGAAGCCATTAAATCTGCGAATATCGACAAAGAAACACTGGATTATATCATTGTTGCCAATAACTTTGGCGATACACGAGCCGATAACAGAGCTGCGGATCACGTTCCGAGTCTGGCTTCGAAAGTAAAACAAAAACTGGGAATCATTAATCCCGAAACAGTAGCTTACGATTTGACTTTTGGTTGTCCGGGTTGGTTACAAGCCGTTATTCAAGCCGATTATTTTATCAAATCGGGCGACGCCAGCAAGATCTTGGTGATTGGTGCAGAGGTATTGTCGAGAATCAGCGATCCGCACGACCGTGATTGCATGTTGTATGCCGACGGAGCCGGTGCCGTGGTGTTGGAAGCCAAAGAAAGCACAAAACCGATTGGTATTCTTGCACACAAAACACGTTCCGATACCTTGAACCATGCAGGATTGCTGTTGATGGGTAAATCGTACAATCCTGATTTCGAAAAAGCAGATGATTTGTTCCTCAAGATGAATGGTCGTCGCTTGTATCAATACGCGCTGGAAACCGTTCCGCAAGCTATTAAGGCCTGTTTGGAGAAAAGCAATACCGATATTACTGAAATATCCAAAGTGCTTATTCACCAGGCTAACGGTAAAATGGACGATGCTATCCTGAAAAGATTGTATGCCCTTTATGATATCAAGGAATCGCCCGAAGGTGTAATGCCAATGACGGTGGGTACGTTGGGAAATACTTCGGTAGCTACCTTACCTACTTTGTTTGACTTAATTATGAAAGGTGAAATGCCCGAACATCAAATAAACAAAGGTGATAAAGTGGTTTTCGCTTCGGTAGGTGCAGGGATGAATATCAATGCATTTGTGTATCAAGCGTAAGATCAGTAAGCAGTTATCAGTCAACAGTGATCAGTCAATAGTTATCAGTCAGCAGTGAGCGGTCAGCAGTAAGCGGCAAGCAGTGCTGTAAACAATTAGTATCCATTGGTTTTAGGTGCAGCGCACCGAGACATTCGGGTTTTATCGAAAGGATTATGGTTGATAGCAAGCAGTAAACAATTGACAATTGATAATTAAAGAGCTGTTTATAAAATATAAAGCAAGGACTTCATAGATGTATGAGGTTCTTGCTTTTTTTGTTTGAATACTATAAGGCTAATGTAACGTGAATTCGATATAAGGTTTATACTATTACAGTTGTAATATTCATATTTACAATAAGGTAATAAGGTTTAGGGCTCGGTTGCGAATGATTCTACTAAGGTTTCTATAAAATAATATGAATATCCGCTTTATTCCCTTAAATAATATCGATAGATATTATCTTTTGTGGACTTTAAAAACAATTTACCACAATCCCGAAGATCGGGATGTTCCAAAGTCACAAAAGATACACATAAGCAGATAATGAACATTTTAAACTGTGTATCGTCAGCATTTTCAAGGAAACAAAAGCTAAGTTTTTATCTCGTAAAAAACTTTTGTGTGACTTTTGTGTCTTTTGTGGTGTTTTCTTTTGATTAGGTAAAATAAAGGATAATCATTAAAATAAATAAGGTTTTTCATCTTATTTAAGACCTTATTTATTTGTTTTCAACCTTAGTAGCATATATTTCATTATTCATATTAACCTTATTGCCTTATTTTCAATACAATATGTTTATACCTTATATCGAACTCACGTTAATGTAGGTTTGGTTTAAATGTACTGGCAATTGAGCTTAGTAGTCCCTCAAAAGCTTGCAAAAAGACACTTTAAAATAACAGACTTTAAAACCCTGACAGCGGTCGAAGACCCTGTTAGCGGTTTATGAATAAATCTAGTTACATAGTAGCAACAGAACCTGAGCCAACATAACCTTATTTCTATATTTTCATCAAGTTAAGTAAGCAGAAGAACATAATGTCGTGTTTCCAATAAAAAATGGAACGCTGATTTTACGGATTGAGCGGATAAAAACGGATGATCATTAAATGGTTCTAAAACTGATTTTAGTGATGCAAGCATGACAGATGATACCGTAAGTACATGAAAATCATTAACTGCGTTGGTCTTCGATTCTGACTTATCAGAATTAAAATCCGTTTTTTCTATCCGCTAGATCAGAGTTTATCCGCGTTCAGTTCTTATATCTATTTTGATTTGATGATATGACATTATATCTTTCGTGCTACTTAAACTATTCTACTCCTACAATCAGCTAGGATGCCGGGTGAGAGCACAAGGATAAAAACTGCAAAGACACTGGCACTGTTTGTTCAGCTAAGCATAACTACTCAGGGCTTTTGAGGCAAGCTTCACAGTGTTGGCAAGAAGCTTGACAGTACATGGAAGAAACTTCACAGTGTTGGCAAGAAGCTTGACAGTACATGGAAGAAACTTCACAGTGTTGGCAAGAAGCTTGACAGTACGTGGAAGCAACTTCACAGCGTTGTCAAACAGCTTGACAGTACGTGGAAGCAACTTCACAGTGCGTGGAAGTCACTTCACAGGGCACGCAAGCAGCTTCAAGGCATGTATAGGATAGCCGCATTACTGTCAGAAATGGATAGTTAATTGATGTTCCATCTTTGTTCAAAAATAATAATAAATTGCGCTATAATTTGCTTCCAACCCAATATTGGTTCCGAGTTTTCAAACATTTTCAGTTGAAGTAAATAAATTAACTTCGTAAGTTCTTGATCATTATTCCGTATTCCCAGCTTTGTAATTTGATTTTTTTCTGAGAGAATAATAAACCGATAGATAGATATTTAGAACGGAGAACCACCTCAACTGCAACGTTGAGGTGGTTTTTTTATTCACCAAACCCCCGCCAATAAAGGATAAATTGATTTGTTTAAAAATAACTTTAATTTTTCTTGGTGGCGTTAAAAAGAGTTCGTATTTTTGGTGTGTGAAAAGAGAATTGATGCAAATTTTAAATGCACAAGAGCGGTTGTATTAGATTTCTCGTCAAATCACAGAAACGCTAACTAATGGAAAAGCAATAACTGAAGTTTATATAAAGTTACTGGGCTGATGATATGAATTGTTAGGTGTAATCATAAAAAACAAACAGCAAAATACTATGGGGCTATTCGACTTTCTAAAGAAAAAAGAGTTTGAAGAAATAAATCAACTCAAATCGGAACTTGAATCTTTGAAGAAAATAGAGCTTGACGGAATTGAGGAAATTAAGCAACTCAAATCACAACTTGAACGCTACAAACCAATAAGCAACATTGAAGAAGAAGCTGGAAGACAGAAAAAGAGCTTAGAAGAATTAATTAGTTCTGAAAACTCAAAGATATTGAGTCTTCAGGACAAATTCAATGCACTCAGTTCTGATTATGAAAATGCTTTAGGAATTTACACTAAACTTCGGAAAGAGGTAAGTGTATTTGAATCAAAACTTGATCTTATTGAATTTGGAATTTACGAACCAGTTTATGACTTTGAAAGATCGGATGACTATAGAGCAGAACAAAACAAAGTTATTGAGCTTCAAAAATCAATGATTGCAGATGATTCTGCAGCAATGTGCAACGCCAATTGGACTGTTGAAGGTAGTGAAGCAAAAGGACGAGCAGTTGTTAAGGTGTACAAGAAGCTAATGCTAAGAGCATTCAACGGAGAATGCGATGTTCTGATCGCTAAAGTGAAATGGAATAATGTCAATCAAATGATTGAGCGAATGCAGAAATTATTTGATGCAATAAATAAACTGGGAGTCGGCTTTAAGGTTTATTTGAATTCTCGATATTTTGACTTGAAAATTAAAGAACTATCTCTTGAATATGAGTATCAGGTAAAAAGACAGAAAGAGAAAGAGGAAATAAAAGCAATTCAAGAAGAATTGAGAGAAGAAGAAAGAGCCAAGCGAGAATATGAACAAGCACAACGTGAAGCCGAAAAAGAAGAAGCCAATTATCAAAAAGCTTTAGAGAAAGCGCGAGCAGAATTTGAATCAACGACTGGTGACAAGCATGAGAAACTTCAGGCTAAGATTGACAAATTAGAATTGGAACTGAAAGAAGCACAAGAGAAAAAAGAACGTGCGATGTCTATGGCACAGCAAACTAAGCGTGGACATGTATATATAATTTCAAACATTGGCTCGTTTGGCGAAAATGTTTATAAAATTGGGATGACGAGACGCTTAGAACCAACTGACAGAGTCAAAGAATTAGGAGATGCTTCAGTTCCATTTCAGTTTGACATTCACGCTATGATATATTCAGACGAAGCACCAACGCTTGAAAACGAATTACACAAAGCATTTACAAATAAGAAAGTCAATATGTTGAATAACCGAAAAGAGTTTTTCAATGTGACTATAGACGAAATTGAAGAGAAAGTAGGTGAAATTGGAATAGCAGCAGAATTTTCAAAACTTCCAGAAGCAATGGAATATAGAGAAACATTGGCAATCCTCCAAAAACTAAATTCTCAAGTCGAACCGAAAACGGTGGAACAACTCATTGAAGAAGAATTTCCAACGACCTTGATAACACAAATGCAATAAATCGCGCGCTGGCACAAGTTTATAACTTGTGTCTTGTTTTGAAAGAACAATCTATTCTTCTTTTTTGCTACAACGAGCAACACACCGATTACAAATCGGCGCGAGCGTGGGGAAAAGGCTAAAACCACCCCAAACCCCTGAAGGGGCTTAAGAGTGGTTTTCGAGAAGGTTTACATTTAATCAAATGGGTTGATGAAGGCAAAGCTATTATAAATGTTACTCATTTAGGTGAAGCATCTGTAGGAGGCGGTAGTAATTACAAGTCCCCTTCAGGGGATTTAGGGGTGGATAAAGAAGAATCTGAAAAGCACTGCGCACGCTGTCGCAAGTTTGTAACTTGTGTTTTGTTTTGAAAAAACGATCTATTCTTCTTTTTTGCTCTAACGAGCAACACACCGATTACAAATCGGCGCGAGCGTGGGAGATATGGAAAATTGTCTGAACCTGGATTCAGCAGATGAATCAGATAAAGACAGATGCTTTGAAAATCTGATATATCCTTTTAATCTGATTTAATCGTGGTTCAGACAAAAGAGGGGGAGAACGGATTTCCAAATCCGTTTAAAGCAAGGTGATAATGGTAGAACAATTGCCAATAGTACTTTTATTGCATAATAGGTGTAACAAAAGAAACGGATTTGGAAATCCGTTCTCCTTACGCGGCTTCTGCTTGGAAATCGTTTAAAACTAAACGCCACTGTATTGGCGTATTTTATATAAATACAAACAATTTAAATATGTAATTATGGATGTTCTTATGTTGTTGATTACAGGCTTGTTCTATTTGACAATACTGATGGTAGTAGTCTATTTTGTATATACGTGGGTAACTACATTTATCTCATTAAAGCGAGAGCATAATGACTTGCTAAGGGAAATATTGAAGAAGATGGATAAAGCTGAGGATTAAGTAAGTTTCTCTTTCATTCGTTGCAGGGTAAGCAGTATTTCACATTTCTACGGAAATGATAAATAGAATTTGCTAAGGGACAGGTCGCGACCTGCTCCTATGCGGTTTAAAATCCAATCTGTTTATCATTCACTCTCAACTATAAAACCTATGAATAAAGTAAGAATTTTTGGAATTGTTGGCGGTCTATTCATAGTCATCGTATTTTTGACCAGGATTGATTATCGCGATTTGAGCTGGTTAAGAAATGGGCCTCGATATGTTGTTATAGTAGCTGCACTCGCTTTTTCGGTTTCCAGCGTTGTAACAAGGAAAAAGAAAAAATAAAATCATCTTTGTATGGATGTGTTGAAATATTGAACTAACCACATTAGGTTGTTTTTATTGACTTAAAGGAATAAATAACTCTAAAAGAAGAGCGCGGATGAGAATTCGTGCTCTTCTTTTGTATAAAGAAGTACTATATTTCATGTAACGCAGTTATTATCCAAAACTAGTGCTAACTTTGAGGTTGACAAGCTAGAAAACCGGTTTACTGCCTGCATGATAAATACGATATGCCCTATTTATAGGGTATATACGGCTAAATAAAGGGCTAAATGAGTGGATTGGATAGAGTTGGTATTAGTTAGCAATCAATAGACACTGAAGGATGATGAACCGAACATCTCATCATCTTAAAAATAGATTACAATGCATATTTATAACAAAACGAACGAAGAACTCCAACAAGAGATAGTGGAATTACGGAAAGAAATTACTTCCTTAAAGGCAACTGCCGGCAACAATAATAAGAGGTCCAATTGCCCGGAGAATATTTCGGGAGAAACAAGCCTGAGGTTAGAACATGCGTTGCAAGGTGGAAATATGGCTTGGTGGGAGATGGATGTGTTAACCGGGGGTGTTACTTTTGCCAAACGAAAAGCAGAAATGTTGGGATATCCTCCCGAACAATTCAAACATTATAGAGACTTTACAAATTTAGTGCATCCTGAGGACTATGAGAAGACCATGTCTGCTATGAGAGGACATTTTCAGGGTATATATGAGCACTATGAAACTGAATACAGGATTAAGACTCAGTCGGGTGAATATATATGGTTTTATGATTTTGGTTCTGTAGTAAAAAAAGATGCAAATGGAGCTCCACTCATTTGCACGGGATTTGTGTACGATATCACGGATAAAAAGAAGGCTGAGGAGAAATTGCAGAGAAGTGAGAATATGCTTCAAATGGTTATTGATAATTATCCGGGAGTGATATTCTGGAAAGACAGGCAGTGTAATTATCTGGGTTGTAATCAGTCTTTTGCAAGTTCGGTAGGTTTGAAAAGTCCTGCTGAGGTTGTTGGCAAAACCGACCTTGATATGCCCTGGACTTCGACAGAAACTCATAATTACATAAAAGATGATATTGCCGTGATGGATTGTGCTAAAGCAAAGGTGCACATTGTTGAATTACTTCGTCAATCCGATGGTCAGGTGGTCTGGTTCAATACCACTAAACTGCCTTTGCGTGATTCGAGTGATGAGGTTATTGGAGTTGTTGGTGTATCCAATGATATTTCCACACTTAGGTTGGCCGAACAGGAATTGATAAATACGAACAAAGAACTAGCATTTCAATATGCAGAAAAAGAAAGACATGCAGCTGAATTAGTTGTTGCTAACGTAGAACTTGCCGCTCAAAACGAAGAGATAGAAAAATATTCGGCAGAGTTGGTCATTACTAATAAAACACTTGTTTTCCTGGCATCAAATCTTCAACTGGTACATGAAAAAGAAAGAGTAAATTTAGCTCGTGAAATTCATGATGGTCTTGCGCAATTATTAGTTGCTTTAAAAATGGATATAGGTATGTATAAGAAAAAAATATCCAAAACCAACGAAGCTATCCAACCTGAAGAAGTTATAGCTAAAATGGAACAACTGATGATGCAGGTAGATAATGTCAATAAATCGGCACGAAGTATAATGAATGGCTTAAGACCGGAACAACTTGAGTTGCTTGGTTTTGTGGCAGCTGCCGAAGTTCATCTATGTACTTTTGAACAAACGCATCACATAAAATGTGTTTTTAAAAACGCAGTGTTGGATCCCATTATTCAACCCGATCAGGCTCTGGCATTGTTTCGTATACTTCAGGAGTCGCTCAATAATGTTTTAAAGCATGCGATGGCTACAACGGTTACGGTTCTACTGACCACTATTGCCGATAAATTAGTGATGGAAATTCGTGATAATGGAATAGGATTTGATGTTAACAGTAAATCCAGACCAGATTCGTATGGTTTGATTGGGATGAAAGAACGGATGAAATTATTGGATGGAAGATTGGATATTACAAGTAAAGTAGGTGAAGGAACAATGATCAGGGTTGAAATATCTTCCTTACACAAGTGTGTTGAGAATTTGAACTAATCGTATTCCACCATTTAATAGACTAGACAACGAAGATGCGGAACTATTGTAGTAAATCATTGTTTCAATTGAGATAGATTATTTAAAGAATTAGAAATATGGAGCTTCCGAAAATAGTGCTTTTAAAAAGAATACTGAAATATGTTTTGGTTTTTCTGTCATCCATTCTGCTTTTATGCGTGTTGTTGTTCTTTTTAGTGTATTCAGGGGCATTTGGTCGTTTACCCGGTAAGAAAGAACTGAAAGCCATCAATAATGAAGAAGCTTCGCTGGTGATTTCAAGTGATAGCGTTATCATTGGAAGGTTTTTTGCCGAAAACCGTACCAATATATCCAACAACGAAATTCCGGATCATCTTAAAAATGCTTTGATTGCCACTGAAGACAAACGCTTTTTCACCCATAGCGGCTACGATCTTCAGAGTTACTTTCGCGTTTTCTTTAAAAGTATCCTTTGGGGCGAAAGTACAGGCGGTGGAGGAAGCACACTGACACAACAGTTGGTCAAAAACTTATATGGTCGCCCAAGGTATGGTATACTAACTATGCCTGTGAACAAGATAAAGGAGATACTTATTGCTGCGCGTATTGAAGAAGTGTACAAAAAAGATGAAGTGTTATTACTTTACCTTAATTCCGTACCTTTTGGCGAAGATGTGTTCGGAGTGGAAGCTGCTTCGCACCGCTATTTCAATAAACCTGCCCGCAAACTGAAAATAGAAGAGTCGGCAGTGTTAGTGGGCTTACTAAAAGCGAATACTTATTTTAATCCCCGTCTGAATCCACAAAATTCGCTGGAACGCCGAAATATGGTGCTGTCTTTGATGGAAAAACAAAAGTATCTGACCAAAGCTGAGTTGAATCGTTTGCGGAAATTACCGTTACGGCTGAACTATGAAAATATGAGTGAAGAAGCTCCGGCTGGCTATTTTGTATATCAGGTAAAGAAAAAGACAGAGAAAATTCTGAAAGATATTCAACGGAAAGGTGGCGGGGAATTTGACCTGAAAAAAGATGGTCTTAAAATATATACTACCCTGAATATGCATATTCAGCAAATAACCATCGAAGGCATACACAAGCATTTGTACGGTATGCAGAAGTTGCTGGATAAAGAGCTTCAAAACCGGAATATAAAGAAACAATGGTACCGTAAACAGTTGAAATTGTACGGTGAAGATACTTCCGGGGAAAAGAATATCGAAGTATTTGCCTGGAAAGGCATTGTTACTCGAGAAATGAACAGAAGAGACAGTTTGTGGTATTACTACAAAATGCTGAATGCCTCGGTGCTTATTACCAACCCGAAGAGTGGAGCAGTAATTACGTGGATTGGTGGCAACGATTTCAAAAGACTTCCTTTTGATATGGTAATGTCTCACCGTCAGATAGCTTCTACTTTTAAGCCGTTTTTGTATGCTACTGCACTCGAGAACGATTTTACTCCATCTACTTATCTGAAAAATATTCAGAAAGTATATTCCGAGTACGACAACTGGGAACCACAGAACTTCGATCATAAGTTTACGAAAGACAGCACGGTGGCACTTTGGTACGCTTTAGCCAATTCCATGAACTTGCCGACTCTGGATTTGTACTTTCAAACAGGAGCGGAGAAGCTTATCAATACATGTGACAGGCTTCATTTTCCTTCTCCAAATGATGACTCGCCATCCATTGCACTGGGAACACTTGATTTGTCGCTCTATGAAGTTGTTCGTGCTTATGGTGCGTTTGCCAATAAGGGCGAAATGACAGAACCGGTAATGATTAATAAAATTACCGATGCCGAAGGAACTGTTCTGTACGAAAGAAAGGCTGCACAAACTGAACAGGTTTTTAAACCGGAAACGGCAGAAATGATTACTGCCATTTTACAAAAAGCCATCAATCAGGGAACAGGAACACGCATCAGAAACCAGTATGGTGTCAGCGCCGAACTGGCAGGAAAAACAGGTACGGCTCAGGACTATACGAATGCCTGGTTTGTTGCTTATACGCCCAATCTGGTAGTGGGAACCTGGGTAGGTGGAACCACACCCGAAGTTCATTTTTATAGTGGCAATGGTTCCGGATCTTCATTGGCACTGCCGATAGCCGGTCATGTACTTCGTGCTATCGAGAATAATTCAGGTTGGAGAAACAAATTTCTTACTTCTTTTGCAATTTCCGATTCTGTTTCCAATGAGTTAAATTGTGATCCTTATAAAGAAACCGGACTAAAAGGATTTTTTAATCGGTTTTTTCATATAAAGAAATGATATTCCACTTATAGGTCTATGCTAGTGAAGTTATTAGAAAAAAAACAGAAAAGGCATTGTAGAAATATAGAACAGATTAGTAAACTCAACAAATTCAATATTGAGAGTGAACTTACTTTATATGATGCTCGGTTTGACATGGTTCTGGATAAAGAGCTAAAACCATTCGACTGACAAAAACAGGCAAAGAAATATTACAAAAGGCAATTATAGAAGTTGAAAATATAGATAAGGATTTTTATTTTGATGATTGAGGCAAACCTCTCATCATTCAATGCGAATATGCTGAAGCTCATTGACGAGAATAAAGGAGACTAAAAGGCATTATCGCAAACATTTTCCAACTTCTATATTCGTCTTATTTAAAGAAAGCATTTACTCCATCAACATCGGATACGTAGGTTTCAATTTTGGAGATTTTCCCATTATAAATTGTGCAAACTGTGGCCAGGTGTTCATCCAGTATAAGTTCGCCTCTTGATGCTTGATTATGTACAGACAATGTAACATTATACTGTCCATATAAAATATGTTTCAATTCTAAGCTGGCACCATAATTGACAATCTGTTGAGCTCTGGTTATTATTGCATTTGGACCATTAACTTCACCTGAAATTAAACTTGTACCGGGTAAAGTCCATGAGATATCTTCTGTTATAATAGAATGTAGCAAATCCCAATTTTGAGTCCCAACTGCTTTGAGGAAGGTCTCGGCTAATCTTTTCTTTTCCAAGTCTGTTAGTAACTGATTGGGGGATGCAAGTTGAGTTAGTTGTTTCGTATTCATAAGAATGATTTGAATAGTGTTATTTGAACTGCAAAGCTATAACTTTGAATTGAGGAGTACAATATGTGTGAAAATTATCCTATAGTGATAATTTTACCCTATAAATTTAGTTTTATGCACCTAAATGAATATTTATGTATGAGAAGAAAATTCCAAAGGATTTGAATTGTGGTATTGTTGTTACCATGGAAATCATTGGTGGAAAATGGAAAACATGTTTAATTAATGATATCAATAAAGGTGTCAAAAGACCTAGCGAATTACATCGGGCACATCCCGAAGCTTCATTAAGAGTGATTACTCAGCAACTTTTTGAATTGGAAAAACACAACATAATTGAAAAGAAAGTTTTCCCTGTGTTACCTCCCAAAGTTGAGTATTCTTTAACTGAAGCTGGGATAACCCTTTTACCCTTAATTGATTTCATGCTTAGTTGGGGGAATGAATATAAAAGCAAGACAAACATTTCGGAGTGAGATAAATACACACTGAAGACCAAGTGTATAAACGCTAAAATACGGCTGTACATTTATTGGTTGAAGGGTAATCTGGAGGCTTCGTTCCTGCATACACTTTGCAAGACAAGAGTTATGATTGATATAGCTAATGATCTTTGGATTGCATAGTTCAGTTGACTTTATTTAAGTGTAATACTTAAATAATAGATTACAACATGTATTTATATAGTTTCTCGATTAATAACTTTTGGTTTTGAATTGTTTAAAACCATATAACATGATTATATCAAATAAAAGCTAAAAATTATGAGATCGAAAGTAAGCAACTTCAAATGTATGTTAGTTCTGTGTACACTGGGCATAATCAGTATGAATGTGACTGCTCAGCCACGGGCGCCTAAAAAAGCAGTTCAACAACAAACACAAAAGAATAAGAATGCCAAGAAGTATATTTATCTGACCTTTGATGATGGACCATTGCAGGGAAGTGAATACGTCAATAAGATTATTCTTGCCGAGAAAATAAAAATCAGTGTTTTTCTGGTTGGTGAACATGTGTTGATGGATAGAACCATGGATGATTACTATAAATATTATGAAGAAAATCCGTACATCGACGAGTATAATCATAGTTTTTCGCATGCCAATGAAAAATATGATGAGTTTTATAGCCATACCGGCAAAGCGGTAGCCGATTTTCAGAAGAACGCCAAATTACTTAAGTTTTCGTATAAAATTGCCCGTCTTCCTGCCAGAAATATGTGGAGGATAGACGGAAGAAAAAGGGATGATATTCCAAGTGGTTCAAAAACGGCTGACAGCTTACAACATATCGGTTATAAGGTGGCAGGATGGGACATAGAATGGCAACATAAGGGTGTGGCTGCTACTCCTATTCAAAGTGTTGATGAGATATATAAGGAAATATGTACCATGGTCGAAACAAATAATACTTTTACACCTAACAATGTAGTGGTATTGCTTCATGATGAAATGTTTCAGAAAAAGTGGGAAGAAAGTGAATTGAAACAACTGATAGATAAATTGCGTACAAATAAAAATTTCGTATTTGAACAGTTGCGGTTTTATCCTCAATAATAGGAATGCACAGAATCCCCCGCTAGTGACACTAGTGGGGAATTTTTGTATTGAAAATGGAGTTGAGAGATTTAGTATTTTCATTTTAGCAGGCGTACTATTCAGTTGTTCTTTTTGGCTAAAGCCAATTATTTCTCTTTATTTAGCTATGTTCTTTAAAAGGGACAGCAATGAATAAGCTTACTATTTCAAAAAATCCCGAATCCACAAACCACTGTCTTTGATAATCCGTGTTTGATGTACAAAGTCTGTATAGACCAAACCAAATCTTGAACGAAACCCTGCTCTCCATTCAAAGTTATCCATTAGCGTCCACACAAAGTATCCGCCTATATTTACACCTTCCTGTTTCGCTCTCAGTACTTCTCCCAGATACGATTGAATGTACTGCAATCGTCGCTTATCATGTACGTAGTTGCCTTCTACACGGTCGTGAAACGCAGCTCCGTTTTCGGTAACAATTAATTCTTTGATGGGATAGGCCGAAAACTGTTTAAGAATACGATACATTCCTTCGGGATGAACTTCCCAACCATTGGAAGTAAGTGGTCGGTTTAGTTTCTTGAAAGGAACGACAAAGGCTTGCAGGTAGGGGATAAGTGGATTGTTATAGGCCACTAACGAGAAATAATTCTGAATGCCGATAAAATCGAAATCAAACTTGATTAATTCTTCATCGTAGGGATGAAAATATT
>Ga0302165_10000591_pt1 | contig 13091 bp, 9 predicted proteins | sample I_Fen_E3_2_FD_193499 | JGI IMG/M metagenome (GOLD analysis project Ga0302165, IMG submission 193499) | Peat permafrost microbial communities from Stordalen Mire near Abisko, Sweden - I_Fen_E3_2 | ecosystem: Environmental > Terrestrial > Soil > Wetlands > Permafrost | place: Sweden: Abisko...
TCATTCATTTTTCTATGCCCCCATATTTTTTTTATAAATTTCTATTGACATTCATATCTGTTAGCGATATAATTATTATGATATTGAATATATAATAGTTATTTTTATGTTCAATTTTAAGTGTAAACTAAAATCATATTTAAGTAAAGCTTAAATATGATTTATTTTTTTATAAAAATAGCTTCTTAACCACTAAATTGCTAGTATAAAAGTAAATATATTTAAAATAAAAACAGGCTTACCATTTTCAGTGTAAACCTGTTTTTCTAAAATGTTAGACTATAAAAATTGTGAGTTAAAGTCTTCTGTCCTCTTCCTGCTTTAGTTTATTTGTATCTTGATAATATTTTATTTGATTTAATAACTTTTCTTTATCTTTAGGTAAACTTCCTCTTAATGTAATATAATTTGAGGCATGATTGCATCTAAATACTACTGGCTTTTTTACATCAATATGCTCTATTAAAATCTTAATTTCATTTAAAATCTCTTTGTCATTTAAAAGTTCAAATTCTTTATTTAAAATTTTATCATACACAGCAGTTCCTTCTTCTACCATAAGAGTCAATACCCCTAAATAATCCGGAGTCATACTACTTATTATTTCACCAGTTTTAATTGCATGATTTTTACTCTTCTCTGCTCCACCAATGCCAGCTATAACCGTTACTGATAATAATATATTTGCATCTTTAACCTTCTTTGCAGCCTTAATTAAATCCTCACTACTTACGCCTTTATTTATATCATTTAAAACTTCATCATCTCCACTTTCAACTCCCATATATATCATTGATAATCCTAAATCTTTAAGATGAATTAATTCTTGTGGAGTTTTAAGTAATATAGATTTAGGAGAACCATAAAGAGTAACCCTACTACATTCAGTAAACACCTTTTTTATATATGATAGTATTTCCTTTAAATCCTCTGTAGGAATAATCAAAGCATCTCCATCAGTTAAAAATATTCTTTCTACATGTACATATATTTGTCTAAAATAATTTATATCATTTTTAATATCTTCCAATGGCTTTATTGTAAACTTCTTATATTTATACATATTACAAAAGCTACATTTATTGTGAGAGCATCCTAAAGTTGCTTGTACTATAAGGCTATTACCTTCACTAGGCGGTCTGTATAATGGATAATCGTACATAAATATTTTCTCCTCTTATAAATTATCTGTATTAGTGAATTTGTTAAAGTATAACAAATCTTAAGGATTTTTTATAGCAAAATAATCAGTAAATATATTATACTAATTAACGCCCATTCCTTCTTAACCCGCCCATTTCCTATAAATTGTTATATTTTTTTATTCTTAACAATATTTATTGTAAAACATATTTATTTATAAACGTATTTATATTATGTTTGGCTCATAAAAAGGGCACATATAATCGATTATTTTTAAATTTATTTTTAATTCGTCAATAGCATTTTAAGTTTGTAAGACGTCTCGCTATTTGCTGGTGTATGAACTGCTATTTTAATTTGAGGATTACTAGACACATCAAAGCTTGTAAAGTCAAAGACCAGCTCTCCTACGGATTCTATCATCAAATGTTTTTGAAAATCTTCTTCGAAATTCACATTGTGATCTAACCACCATTTCTTAAAATCGTCACTCTCTATCATCAATTCCTCCACGAAATTTTTAAACCATTGATCTGAAGCATAACTGCCACAGGACAGCCTGAATTGACCAACTATCCATTGTGAAACTTTATCCCATTCAGTAAATAATGTTTTGTAATTAGGATTTGTGAACATTCTCCATATTGTATTTCTCTCCCTAGCATTCATTTTATCAAAATCTCCAAAAATCATTTTAGCCGAATCATTCCAGCCTATAACATTCCAATATTGATCTGAAGCAAATGATGGATATGGTTCTAGTTTATTTAATACAGCTTGAAGTGGTTTACTAATAAGTTGAGGTTTTTGTGACTTTGACTCTGGCATAGCCATTTGTGAAAGTGAAAAGATATATTGCATTTCCGTTTCGTTTAGCAGCAAGGCATGTCCAATGCTTTCCAAGACCTGATTTGATACTTTTATGAAGCGACTTTGTTCTAACCAAGTATACCAAGTCAAACTGACATTTGCCAGTTGAGCCACTTCTTCACGTTTTAGACCTAGAGTTCTTCTTCGATTACCATAAGGTAACCCAACTTGAGTTGGTGAAATTTTATTTCTTCTCATCTTTAAAAACTGTCCTAACTCCTTATATCTATATTCATCATCCATATTAGCTTACTTCCTCCTCAATATTTGTAACATATACGATACGTTCTAATTAAAATTCTGTATTTCAATCATTAAATTTTAAGAAATCCTGAAAGAAAAATGAAAATAAAAATCTATGATCTTATTCTTTGAACTTTCCCTTTGAGCTTCATATTTACCTGTTAACTGTACATTGTTAATTGTTAATTGAAATATATATATCCTATTACTTTTTATACTATCATAACTTACAATCTAGTTAAATTATTACTGTTTAATTATAATAAGAACAAGAAATTTAATCAATAATTGGAGGCGTATTATGAATATATTAGCAATAAACGGCAGTGGCAGACCGTTCGGAAATAACTACAACCTATTGAATACCTGCATAGAATCTTTTAACAAAAATGATAACACCACAGAAATAATACAACTTAGAGATTTACAAATTCATGGTTGTAAATCTTGTTATAACTGCAAAAGTAATAGTAATCAATGCATTATAGAGGATGACATGACCCTAATCTCTAAAAAAGTACTGGAATCAGATCTTTTAATAATTAGTGCTCCTATCTATATGTGGCAAATTTCTGCACAGACCAAGTTGTTTATGGAACGACTTTATCCCTTATTTCATTTTGATAGACCATCTGATCTTAAAGGCAAAAAATTAATTTTATTCTTTACTCAAGCTACACCTGATAAAAAAATGTTTCAAGCTTACTATAAACACGTCAGAGCTTCTATGGTTTTCTTAGGATTTGATGTTATTGATATGGTTGTCATGTCTGGAGTGCGTAATATTGATGACTATAAAAACCATCCTGATATACTAAGTCAAATTTCAAACTTTAGTAGCAGAGATTGGAATCTTTAATGACAATCTAAAGAATAGAGAGTATAAATGTTTTTGTGTAAATTTAATATTTATAATTTATTTTTTATAAATATAATTAAAAATTCCAAGACAATATCATGTTAGTATAGTCTTGGAATTTTCTTGTTGTATCAATATAATCTATTAACAGCTTAATTTCCTTTTAACATCTCTTTATAATTTTAAAATTCAATTTTTTTAATTTCTTATTTCTATTTTTCTTCCATGAGCTTCTTTGATTTAATTTTTCATTTAACTTATTCAATAATTATTAACTTAATATTTATCAACTACAGTTCCGAGTATTGCATGCTTTATCATAGGATTATTTTGAATATTCTTAAGTTCTTTTGGACTTCCTACAACTACAACTCCAATTATCTTAATATTATTTTCATCAATATCTTGAGTATCTCCTATTTCTTTTAACTGCTTAAGTGCTGCTTTAAAATTTTCCATTCTACCATCCACATCATCCCTTAATTCGCCAGCACCATCAATAGATTTTATTCCAACAACACTAAATGCAGGGTTCTTAAATTCTATCATATGTTGTTTTGCTTCTTCTGAATTATCATCTACCCAATAAAATGTTATTAAATTACTATCTAACATACTATTTACTTCTTCATAAGTATATTCCTTATCAAAAGACAAAGCCATTTCAACTATTTTATTATCATCTATTTCGTTTAAGAAATGAAAATCATTTATAATATTTTCTTTATCAAGAGACAAATCATTTTCTGTAGTTTTATTATCATCTTTTTGATAATCATATATATTTTCTCCATATTGAACATATGGATATAGGAAATATAAATTTCTCCCTCCATATACACTACTATATCTTTTATTTATATCATTACTTAAAGGAATATTGCTTATTGACCACCCTTCTTTAGATATTCCATTTTTAGCAAGTCCACCTAAATAATTTGCAGAACCAGCATAAATAACTTTGCTACCTATTCTTTTTGCATAATCATAGGTACTTTCAAATTTAAAATATCCTATTTCCATGCACCTTTCTTTTCCTATATATTCATTCGGATTCATTATTATATTTTCTAATTCTAGTTTTTGTTGTTCTTTAGCATAAGAGTTTTCTATATACTTATCACTTGCAAAATCTAAAGCTAAAATTCCTACAATAATAATTATTAAAGTTGAAACAATTGCAATTATTATTAACTTTAAATTTAACTTACCTCTTTTCTTTTTTATTTCATTCTTTATTTCATTTTCCATTTTATCTGAAAATAAATCATCTATATCATTATCTTTACTCATATTTTTCACCTTCCCATATTTCCTTAAATTTATTTCTTGCTCTATAGCATAAAGTCTTAGCTGACCCTTCCTCAATATTAAGTAGCTTTCCTATTTCCCTATAATGTAATCCCATACTATACTTTAAAACCAATAGATTTTTTTCACTTTCTTTCATTAATAATAAAACTCTATTAATGTCTATTGCATGGTCTATATGCCTTATTTTAAAACCACTTTCAATAGTAGCTGATAATTCATCTGTTAAACCTATATTAACCTTACTCTTTTTATACAAAGTATAAAATCTATCAATAGAAACCTTAAACATCCATGCCTTTATATTTCCATCAACTAATATATCAATATTTTCATAAGTTTTAATGAAAGTTTCTTGTATAATATCTTCTGCATCTTCTTTAGATGCTCCTATTGAAATTAAATACTTATATATTAGGGACAAATCTTTTTTTATTAAGTTACATATATCATCTTTGATGTTTCATCCCCCCTTTGTACTTGTCTTTCTATGGTACCACATATATATAACTACCAGACATACTAAAAGGTGAACATAGTAATTAAATTTTTTTATAATAAAAAACTACCCAATTATATTTTCATAACTGAGTAGTTTTATTTTTTTGTCCGTATTCTTTATTTAGATTCAACATCTATTTTATCGAAGGGTAGCCAATTCAAATAAAGTTCATCTAAATCTTTTAACTTTAAAAACTTGAAAATCCATGACTTGGATACATGTAACCATTCGTGTTTTGAAATTGTTTATTTCTCATGCACTTTTGTATAAAAAACATTTATAAATTGACTATTATTAGCTTGTCTAGATTAAATTGTTCCTATTCTATTCATAAAAAAAAGAATGAGTCCTTTCTGATTTCGCGTATTTGTTTTCTTATATAAATTTCTAAAATGAGTTTTCAATGTTGGTGCCTTTATATTTAATTCCTTTTGCATCTCTATAGAAGATTTACCTTTTATCAAGAGTTCAAGAACCTTTGTTTCCTTTGGAGTAAGAAAATACTCTTCGTTAAAATTGTCAATTATAATTTTATATTTTGTCATTATATTCCTCCATTTTTTATTATAAATGTCGCTATATATTATAAATACGCTACTTTACAAAAATCAAATTTAAAATATATTGACTATATTTTAATAGAATAATAAATTTTGTTAATTTTTATAATACTTGATAAACTCTCTAACATTAATTTTATGAAATTTATCTAATATAGTATATTTAGTAGCTTATGAATTTTGATACTTTTCATTGTTTACTCTCATTCAATTTTGAATATGCCTTAAATATTTCTATAATCTAAAGTTTTCTTTCCACGTTTGTTCTTATACATTAATTGATCAGCAATTGACATTAATTCATCAATATTTATTGGATTTGTTGGATCAAAATATGAAGCTCCAATACTAATTGATAATTTAAAATCATGTTTTTTTGTTTTATTTAAATTTTCTTCAGTTATCATAAGCTTGTGAATTCTTTTTTCAACTGCCACAGGATCTGAATCTAAGCTAATAACTGCAAACTCATCTCCACCAATTCTTGATATAACATCATTATAACTAAAAGTTGATTTTAATATATTAGAAGTTTCTATTAAAGCTATATCTCCATGATTATGAGAAAGTGTATCATTAATCCACTTCATTCCATCTATGTCAACAAAAAACAAAGTTAGCCCCTTATTATACTGTTCTGCATATTCTATCTTTTCATGAAAAAACTTCAAAAACCCTCTTCTGTTATATAATGAAGTAAGCTGATCTGTAATAGATTGTATCTTAAGTTTTTCAAGAAGGCGAACCTTTTCTGTAATATCTCTAACACATAAAAGATAGGCTTCTTGACCCTCCCAGTTTGTTTCAGAAACACTTATATCTATAATGAATTCTTCCCCATTTTCTTTATCTATAATTATTTCCTCTGTTCCAATATTAATTTCCTTCATGTCCAAAAAATCCATTTTAAAATTATCAATTTTATCTGAAAATAATTTATTTGCAGCTGGATTTTTATATAAAATCTTTTTATTAGAATTAATTACTATCAATGCATCTATATTACTTTCTAATACATTTCTATAGTTATTTTCAAGTTTCCTTATAGTTCCAAAAGCATTTTTCAAATTTCTATTAGTTTTCTCTAATTCTTTTGTTCTTTCTACAGCATTTTCAAAAGTTGATAAAAGCAAATCTATTATTTGAATTCTTTCAGAATTGATAAAATGTTTTTGCCCTGCAAAATAAACCTCAATTCCTATTTCACCTATTTTATTTCTTCTCAATTCTAAATTGATAAGAATATGTTGAATACTAGAAAGTAAAAAACTTTCATTATAAGGTTTTGTTATAAAATTATCTGCTTTGGATTTTAACCCTCTTATCACATCCCTTGTATCTGATAATGAAGTTAGTAAAATAACAGGAATCTTATTATAAGCTTTATGATTTTTAATTATTTCACAAAGCTTATAACCATCCATTTTAGGCATAAGTATATCCGTAATAATCAAATCCGGCATATCTATTTTTATTTTATCTAACGCATCTAATCCATCTTTAGCAACTGATACTCTATACTCGTTTTTTGCCAATATAAATCTAAGTTTTTCAGCTTGTGTTAAACTATCCTCAACTAAAAGTATATGTACTTCAGTTTTCATATTTGGTTACCTCCAAATTTCTATTGTAAAGTTCATTTAACAATTCAGCAATCTTTTCTGATGGAATAATCTATTTGACTATGTTTATTTTTACAGTTTATCCTCAACATTTCATATACTACCGAATTCTCTTTATCTATTTATAAAGGTTGTTTGTCTCATAACAAAGTTTTAGGTTCTTGAATTGTTTAATTTTTATTAAAATTAAATCTCCTTCCATTTAGTATATATTGTCTTTTAATCATTTTATCTTTTTCTGTAAGCAACTATCATAACTAGAGATTTTCAAGTGAATCTTATTCATTAGTTTTAATTTTTTATGTATCACTAACTACAAACTTTATTTAAATAAAAAGACCAATAATAATTTAGATATATTTGTTAAGTACATCTAAATTTTCATTGGTTGGTTGCACCACTAACTCCAAATCCTCAAAGTGCCCAAATAGAGAGAATTTATCACAGTTTCCAATATTTATATTTTATTAAATTGTTGCTATTTTACTCATAAAAAAGAATAAAATCTTTCTGACTTTACATATTTGTTTTCTTATGTAATATGTTTAGTAGCTTATGAATTTTAATACATTTCATTGTTTACTTTCATTCAATTTTAAATAAGTCATCTAAAAGAAAATAACAAGTCAAAGATACGATGTATATTTTGTGTAAATCGATCAAGTATGTTTGCCTCATAGCGTGCTATTAGGTAAACATGCTGACGTTGTATAACACAAAATAGACTAGCCTACTGACTTGTTATTTTTTTGAATATGCCTTAGTAAATAACAAAATAATTATTATTACATTTTTTTAAATTTGTAATACACTATTAACTCCTAATTTCTCAAGTGCCTAAATACGAGAAATTTCTCATCATTTCCATTTAAATAAATGCTAAGATATTATATAATATACCATATTTTATTGTATATACTTAATATTGTATATTAAGTATTGCAAAAATAAAATCATCCCAAAGGATGATTTTATGGTTTCTTGTATTATTAAGTTATATTTATACGCACATTAACAAATTATCACTATTGTCTCAATTGATAATACATTAGGTATATCAAAGAAAATAACGAGTCAAATATTCGATGTATATTTTGAGTCAGAAAAGGAGGTTTATTTAGTTAATAGCAGACTATTATCAGAACACGCTGACATGGTATGACATAAAGTGAAACTTTTCAGGTAGAGTTTTATACTCCATCTGAATTTAGTTGAACTTATACTGTAAATGGGCACCTCGTCTTAAGAAAAAAAAGACTAGCATACTGACTTGTTATTTCTTTGAATATGCATTAAGTAGACTTAAATATTTCTATAATCTGAAGTTGTCTTTGCATTTTTATTCCTATACATCAATTCATCAGCTTTTGACATTAGTTCATCAATACTTACTGGCTTTGCTGAATCAAAATATGACTTTCCAACACTAATTGATAATTTAAAATCATATTTTTTTGTGTTATTTAAAGCATCTTGATTTGCCACAAGCTTCTGAATTTTTTTATCAACAACCTCTGGATTTGAATCAAGGCTTATAATCCCAAATTCATCTCCTCCAATCCTTGATATAATATCATTATAACTAAATGTTGATTTTAGTATATTAGCGGTTTCTATTAAAGCTATATCTCCATGATTATGAGAAAGAGTATCATTAATCCATTTCAGTCCATCTACATCAACAAAAAACAAAACTAGTCCTTTATTATACCTCTGTGCATACTCTATCTTTTTTTGAAAAAAATTCAAAAAACCTCTTCTGTTATATAATGAAGTAAGCTCATCTGTAATAGACTGCACCCTAAGTTTTTTAAGAAGTTGAACTTTTTCTGTAATATCTCTAATACATAAAAGATAGGCTTCTTGACCTTCCCAATTTGTTTCAGAAATATTTATATCTGCAATAATATCTTCTCCATTTTCTCTCTTTATGCTTATTTCAGTAGTTCCAATATTAATTTCATTCATATCAAAAAAATCCATTTTAAAATCATCAATTTTATCTAAAAATAATTTATTTGCAGCTGGATTTTTATATAATATTTTTTTTTCTGAATCGATTACTATCAATGAATCTATATTACTTTCTAATATATTTCTATAGTTATTTTCAAGCTTCCTTATAGTTCCAAAAGCATTTTTTAAATTTTTATTTGTGTCCTCTAATTCTTTGGTTTTCTGTACAGCATTTTCAAAAGTTGATAAAAGCAAATCTATTATTTGAATTCTTTCAGAATTTATAAAGTGTTTGTGTCCTGCAAAATAAACCTCTATTCCTATTTCACTTATTTTATTTCTTCTCATTTCTAAATTTATAAGCATATGTTGAATACGAGAAAGTAAAAATTTTTCATCATATGGTTTTGTTATAAAATTATCTGCTTTGGATTTTAATCCTGTTATTACATCTTTGGGATCTGATAATGAAGTAAGCAAAATGACAGGAATATTCTTATACTCTTTATCATCTTTAAGTATTTCACAAAGCTTATAACCATCCATTTTAGGCATAAGTATATCCGTAATAATCAAATCTGGCATATCTACTTTTATTTTATCTAAAGCCTCTAACCCATCTTTTGCAACCGATACTTCATATCCATCTTTTTCCAATATAAATCTAAGCTTTTCAGCTTGTGTTAAACTATCCTCAACTACGAGTATATGTATTTCTGTTTTCATGTTTAGTTACCTCCTAAAAGTAAAAAAATTTCTATTCTAAAGATTATTTATCAATTCAGCAATCTTTTCTGGAGAAAGAATATATGTAGCTGCATTTATTTTAACAGCTTCTCCTGGCATTCCATATACTACTGAACTCTCTTTATCTTGAGCAATAGTAACTGCCCCTTTTTCCTTTAAAAGCTTCAACTCTTCCACACCATCTCTCCCCATACCTGAAAGCAATATTCCTATAGAATTTTTCCCATAAGCGTTGGCAACTGAATTAAAAAGATGAGAAACTGTGGGTCTTAATCCATTTATTTTTTCTTGTTTATTTAATACTATTTTACCATTATACATAATCTCCATATGGTGTTCATCTGGTGCAAAATAAATATGTCCTGGCAAAACACTTTGTCCATTGGATGCAATATGAATAGGAATCTTTGTCTCTTGACTAAGCCAATCTACTAGACCATTAATAAAGCCTGGAGTTATGTGTTGTACCACAAGTATCGGAACATGAATACTTTCCTTAAGCTTGGAAAATATATTTTTTAAAATAGGCGGCCCACCAGTGGACACACCTATTGCAACTACTTTTTCATCATCAAAATCATTATAAACCTTTTCTTTCATTCCAAGCAAATTAATTGGACCTTTGCTACTATGGAACTTTCTCTTTACAACTTTTATCTCAGACATTAACTTTACGTTATTAATAATATTCTTACATATATCCTTATAGTTTTGATTTCGAACAGAAACAGGTTTCTCATTCACGGAAACTGCACCCGCTTGAATTGCCTGAAAAGTTCTTTCAACATCTGTTGAATCAAATAATGATGTCACCATGATAATAGGAACAGGATTTGTTTCCATTATTCTTTGAGTTGCTTCAAATCCATTCATATAAGGCATATTTATATCCATAGTTATAACATCTGGTTTCATTGTTTCTAAAAATTTCAAAGCTTCTATTCCATTATTGACAGTACCTATAACCTCTATCTCTTTATCTGATGTTAGAATATATTTCATTAAATCCTGAACTGTTGGCGAATCATCCACCACAAGCACTTTTATCATATATATACACCTCAGTCTAGTTAGGCACATTCAAAAATACATCGCATCTTTGACTTATTATTTTATTTCACGTGCCTTCTCAAATTAACTTTTTTATTACTTCTATCAAATTATTCTGTTGAAAATTGCTTTTAACAATATAAGCACTTGCCCCAACTTCTATTCCTCTTTCTGTATCTTCTTTTGAATCTAAGGATGTAACTAAAATAACTGGAATTTCTGCTGTTTCTTCATCACTTCTAACCTTGGAGGTCAGCTCAAATCCATCCATTCTAGGCATCTCAATATCTGATATTATCAAATCAAATTTCTCGCTTTTAATTGCGTTCCAACCTTCTATTCCATCTACAGAAGTTTTTACTTTATATCCATTGTTCTCTAATACATTTTTTAATAATGTCCTTGAGGTTATAGAGTCTTCCACAACTATTACTGATTTTTTAGGAACTTCTTCTTTATCTTTTCTTATATTCAAAGTATTACTAACAACATTTAAAGAAGATTTTATTAAATCTTGAACTTCAAGTATTGGAACTACCTCACCTGTTCCAAGTATAGTTGCTCCAGAGATATTTCTTACCTTAGTAAGCTGTTTATTAAACTGTTTTACAAGTACTTCTTCTTCTATTATTATTTCATCTACACTAAAAGCTATCTTCTTTTCTAATTCATTTACTATCAATAGCGAAATAAACTTATCCTCTTCATTTTCCTTACTTCCTTGAATCTGAAGAATGTCCTGTAACTTAATAATAGGAATGATATGTCCATCTAAAGTTATTGTGGCTCTATTTTCAATTATTTTTATCAAATCTTTCTTAACCTTGATAACCTTCTCTACTTTTGAAGTAGGTACAACAAAATCTTGTTTTAAAACCTTAATAAGAATACCCCTACTAGTAGAAATTGTTATAGGTAATAGTATTTCAAATACAGTGCCCTTATTTTTTTCAGATGTTACATGAATACTGCCTTCAAGTTTCTCTATTTTTTCCCTAACTATAGCAAGACCCAAACCTCTTCCTGATAAATCTGTTATAATATCTTTAGTAGACATCCCTGATTTGAAAATAAGCATTTGCGCATCATAATCAGTTAAAATATCTACTTCACTTTTAGATGAAATCTTGTTCTCAACAGCTATATTCTTTAATTTTTCAATGTCAATTCCTGCTCCATCATCAATGATTTGAATTTGTACATGGCTACTTCCAATTTGTGATATATTTAAACTTATAGTTCCTTTGGTATTTTTATCACTGTTTTTTCTTTCCTCTAAACTTTCTATTCCATGATCTATTGAGTTCCTAATTATATGAATAAGAGGATCCTTTATTTCTTCTAATATACGTCTATCTATCTCAAATTCAACTCCAGAATAAGAAAAATCTATATCTTTACCCAATTTCCGTGATATCTCCCTAACCATCTTAGGGAATATATCTATTATTGATGAAAAAGGCAGTAACATCAAGTCTTTTACATCTTCAATAAATCTGTTTAGCATCGTTTCTACTACCTGTCCATCATTCATAGTAGAAATTAACAAACTATCAATTCTTTTATCTAAGCCCTTCAAATTATCACAATTATTTTTCTGTTTAGAGGCTTCCAAAAAAGCTTTCAGCTCTCTAATCTCACCTTCTCTTTGTTTAATTGAAAGCTTCGCATAAAGCATTTCTTCCCCTTGAAGCAATATAGAATCTAATTTATTTTTTGATACTCTTATCTGTTCCATATCATTGTCATGAAAGCTGGGTTTAACTTTTATATTTTCTGATTTCAGTAAGATTTTATCATTGATTTCTTGTTTTTTTTCTATTAACACTTCTTTTACTATTTCAATATCTTGTTTTTTTTCTGTTTCAACTGCTGTTATTGATACTTCCTTATAAGCAGAAGAGTCTCCCTTTTGATTTGATTCAATATTTTTAATTATATCATTATCTTTTATATTTGTAAGTTCCTGCATTAAATCAGATATATCAAAGCTTTCATCTATATCTAATGATAAAATTTCTTCAAGTACATCTAAAGCCCTATTAAAAATATCAAACATCTCTATTGAAATAACAAGTATTTCTTTTTTTATATCTGCAAATATGCTCTCCAACATGTGACATATAGTTTCAATTTCAGAAATATCCACTGCTCTTGCAGCACCTTTTAAACTATGGAATTCTCTATAAATTGTTTCAATAATTGTTTTTCTTGCCTGTAAATCCTCA
>Ga0302165_10000597_pt1 | contig 13060 bp, 8 predicted proteins | sample I_Fen_E3_2_FD_193499 | JGI IMG/M metagenome (GOLD analysis project Ga0302165, IMG submission 193499) | Peat permafrost microbial communities from Stordalen Mire near Abisko, Sweden - I_Fen_E3_2 | ecosystem: Environmental > Terrestrial > Soil > Wetlands > Permafrost | place: Sweden: Abisko...
ACCATCTAGGCTTTTGGATTAATTGAAATGTATTTTCTTCAATGAGATTAGGATTCAATTCTCTCATTTATATACGTTTTTCTGTTGGGTGTGAACTGTAACTAAATTTTTTTGATATCCCTTGCATTCCCCCCACCCTCATGTTACACTACCTTAATAAGTGTAATCCAATTTATTGAAAAAAATATTGACGATACACACTAGGTGTGCTATATTAGACTAGCTACGGAAGAGGTCTTTTTTTTATGCCTAAAAAGCCTAAAATGTATTGATAAATACGAAAAATGTGTCCAAAAACACGAATGATGTATTGAAAATACGAAAATGTATTGAAAAATACGAAAATGTGTTGCAAGACACAAAAAATGAGTAGAATTAAAGTGGAGGTGGCAGTTGTGCGAGTAAAAATAACATTAGCATGTACTGAGTGTAAGCAGCGTAATTACAACACGACGAAGGATAAGAAAATGCATCCTGACAGAATGGAAACAAAGAAATATTGTAAGTTCTGTAAATCACACACATTACACAAGGAAACCAAGTAATTTAATTACAGTGAGGTGAAAAATATGAGTGAAGCGGTTAAAGTAATAAAGCAGAAATCAAGCTGGTTCAAAGGCTTAAAGGCTGAGTTTAGCAAAATAATTTGGCCAGATCAGAAATCACTTACTAAAGAAACAATTGCTGTATTGGTTGTGTCCGTAATCTTAGGTTTAACAATTTCTTTGTTAGATTTTATTATTAGATTCGGTATTGAATTCCTAGTAAAATAAGGTAAGGGTGATTAGATGTCAGAAACAAATTGGTATGTTGTTCATACTTATTCTGGTTATGAGAATAAGGTAAAGGCAAATATTGAAAAAACAATTGAAAACAGAGATCTTCAAGATCAAATTCTCGAGGTAACAGTTCCTATGGAAATGGTTGTCGAAGTGAAAAATGGTGCGAAAAAATCTGTACAGAAAAAAATGTTTCCAGGATATGTTCTGGTAAACATGGTTATGAACGATGATACTTGGTATGTTGTAAGAAACACAAGAGGTGTCACAGGATTTGTTGGTCCTGGTTCAAAACCAGTGCCTTTGACAGAAGAAGAAATGAAACCATTAGGTATCAACAGAACAGAAAACGGAATTGTAATTCATGACTTTAAAGTCGGCGACACTGTAATGGTAACAGGTGGCGTATGGGAAAGCACCGTTGGTAAGATTAAAAGCATTAATGATGGTAAGCAAATTATTACGATTAATGTAGATATGTTCGGTCGTGAAACACCGGTTGAACTAAGCTTCTTGGAAGTGAAAAGAATGTAACATTTATAGTCCGCGTTTTGAACGGGCGTGGGAGAATTGTGATTTGCAAGCAAATTGCTTTGCAATCAGGTTAATTCGCCAAATACCACATTATATTTAGGAGGTGCCACAATGGCAAAGAAGGTAACAGGATATATCAAATTACAGATTCCTGCTGGAAAAGCTACACCGGCTCCACCAGTTGGTCCAGCACTTGGACAGCATGGTGTAAACATTATGGAATTTACAAAACAATTTAACGCTAAAACAGCAGATCAAGATGGAATGCTTATTCCAGTTGTTATTACTGTTTATGCAGATAGAAGCTTTAGCTTCATAACAAAGACTCCACCTGCTGCAGTTCTTCTTAAGAAGGCTTGCAACATAAAATCAGGATCAGCAGAACCTAACAAGATTAAGGTTGCTACAATCACTAAGGCTGAGATCCAAAAGATCGCAGAACTTAAAATGCCTGATTTAAATGCTGCAACTATCGAAACCGCTATGAGCATGATCAGCGGAACAGCTAGAAGTATGGGAATTACAGTAGTTGATTAATTAGATTTGTGGGAGGAAAATATGTTGCATAGCAGCATATGGAAGTAAATCGCTGAAGCGGTTTCTTCCGCTGGCACACGAGACTATACAATAGAAACATAGTTTAGGCGTTTTCGTTATGGGCATAACTTAACGAAGCGTTTAGCGCATATGATACTTGGTATGTTAAGTGAGACAGTTAATTATAGGGCAGTGAAAAAGCTTGTCCCCTTCCGATAATACCACTAGGAGGTTCAGAAATGAAAAGAGGAAAAAAATACGTTGAGTCGGCTAAGTTAATTAACCGCGCAACTTTATATGATGCTACAGAGGCAGTTTCTTTAGTAAAGAAATCAGCAGTAGCTAAATTTGACGAAACAATCGAAGCACATATTAGAACAGGCTGTGATGGTCGTCATGCAGAACAACAGATTCGTGGAGCAGTTGTACTTCCTCACGGAACTGGTAAAAAAGTAAGAGTTTTAGTTTTCGCTAAAGGCGATAAAGCAATAGAAGCAGAAGCTGCTGGAGCTGATTTCGTAGGTGGTGAAGAATTAATTCCTAAAATCCAAAATGAAAACTGGTTTGGATTTGATGTAGTTGTTGCTACTCCTGATATGATGGGTGTTGTTGGTCGTTTAGGACGTGTTCTTGGACCTAAAGGATTAATGCCTAATCCTAAAGCTGGTACAGTAACTATGGATGTAACAAAAGCAATTAATGATATCAAAGCTGGTAAGATCGAGTACAGACTTGATAAAACTAATATAATTCATGTGCCAATTGGTAAAGGTTCATTTACTGAAGCACAATTATTAGAAAACTTCCAAGCAATTATGGGAGCACTTGTAAAAGTGAAACCATCAACATTAAAAGGATTGTATTTTAAGAGTGTTGTTATTACAGCAACAATGGGTCCTGGTGTTAAGGTTAGCACATCTAAATTTTTATAAGATAATAATTAACATTTGACAATATATAGATATGATAGTATACTATCGAATATAACTGCCGAAGACAGTATGGTCCCGAGGAATAAACCTTGGGTTAAAGGTAACACGCCTACCGAGGATAATAAACACTCAAGTTGAGATGATTTATTCAAGCCTTTCTGTCTAACAGAAAGGCTTTTTCTTACTTTCAAAAACTTGCGAAGTCCGTTTTAACCGTATGAATGATAAAATCATTCTACACAAGATTTGTGCCTACAGTACAAACTTTGGATGCGCAAAAAACAGTGCAGGAATAATGAAAAGTATATAAGAATGTTAAGGCAGATTCAAATCTAACAGGAGGTAACCAATTCATGGCAAAAGTAGAACTTAAACAACCAATCGTAGAAGAAATCGTAGGCGCTCTTAAGAATGCGAAAGCAGCAGTATTAGTAGACTATCGTGGTTTGACAGTTGATCAAGATACTCAACTTCGTAAACAATTAAGAGAAGCTGGAATTGTATACAAAGTATACAAGAACACATTGGTGAATTTAGCAGTTAAAGGTACTGAGTTTGAAGCACTTGTTCCACACTTAGAAGGACCTACAGCAATTGCTATTTCAACCGAAGATGCTACAGCACCAGCAAGAATCTTATTTGAGTTTGCTAAAAAAGCTGAAAAGCTTGAACTTAAAGCCGGTGTAATTAACGGTAATTATTATGATCAAGATGCAATTCAGATAATTGCTACTATTCCATCAAGAGAAATATTACTTTCAAAATTACTTGGAAGTATTCAGTCACCTATTACAAACTTTGCTCGTGTTATTAAGCAAATCGCTGAAAAACAAGAAGAAGTTGCGTAATAATCAATATTTATTATTTGAAAATTAAAACAATTTGAAAAGGAGATCATAACAATGACAACTCAAGAAATTATTGAAGTAATCAAAGGTTTATCAGTATTAGAATTAAACGAATTAGTAAAAGCATGTGAAGAAGAATTCGGTGTTTCAGCAGCAGCAGGTGTTGCAGGTCCAGCAGCAGCAGGTCCAGAAGCTGAAGAAAAAACAGAATTTGATGTAGAATTAACAGAAATTGGCGCAAGCAAAGTTAAAGTTATCAAAGTAGTTCGTGAAATCACAGGCTTAGGCTTGAAAGAAGCGAAAGACTTAGTTGATGCAGCTCCAAAGACAGTTAAAGAAGCAGTTACAAAAGCTGAAGCTGACGAAATCAAGAAGAAACTTGAAGCTGAAGGCGCTAAAGCTACTATTAAGTAATTTGAAACTAAATTATACTTACCATAGAAACTTTATCGTTTGATGTAAAATATTAAATAAGCAATATTCAAGAAGGGAAACAGACTAGTTACTGTTCCCTTCTTTTTGCTTATTTATAATTTGATAGGGGGAAGCCCGTATGTTAATAAACATATTCACAATAACGCATAAGAAATTCACTTGCAACTTACCTAGTATTTATACGATTTTGCATGTCGGTAAGAAGAACTCCCAAGAACTAGGTTACATAGGAGATGACACAGGTGATAATATTTCAGATAAAAATAGGTATTATAGTGAACTGACTGGTCAATACTGGATATGGAAAAATGATTCAGAAGATGACTATATAGGATTGTGCCATTATAGAAGATATTTTATTAATAATAATAAATATGTGATGCAGCTTGAAGAATATGTTAAGATACTAACTGACTATCAAATTATTATTGCCAAACATGAAGACATGGACATTAGTTATTATAATGTATATAAGGAAGCACATAACATTCATGATTTAGACATGACTGGTCTGGTAATTAAGGAGATTTATCCCGATTATTATAATACATTTTTAGAAGTACTAAGTGATAACAAATGTTATGCAGGAAATTTAATCGTAACTTCTAGACAATATTTTGGAGAGTATTCAAAATGGTTGTTTACAATCCTTTTTGATTTAGAAACAAGAATAGATGTTGACAATTATGATTTATATCACAGAAGAGTATTTGGATTCCTATCTGAGCAATTATTAATTGTATGGATAAAAAAGAACAATTTAAATTATTATGAATGTTTATGTGGTTTAACTCAGGAAAAAGCGGAAACAATTGAATTAGAACAACAGATCAAAATATTAATAGCCGAAAGTAAATTCTATGAAGCTAGAGATATGATAAATGCTAAGCTTTATGAGCGACCGGATTTGACATTAGAATCGTCTGACTTAAAAGGCGATTTGAATATACTAATATCAATTATAAATATGTATATAACTGAAGAAGAAAATAATATTAAAACATTAAAGGAATCGTTAGATAATATCGATTGCTTAATTGAAAAAGTAAAACAAACCAAACATACCCTTCAGTTGATTGGAATTGAAAACCCACATAGTGATGAATTGAAAGAACTAGATAACAATATAGATCAGATTATTTTGTCTAACCTAAGCTGGATATCTATTAATTCTTTGGTTTTAGATATGAAATTTGATTTAAATTCATATATGAAGTATTTGAATAAACTTGCTATAAGTTACTTGAATAGAGGTAAAGGTATTTATGCTATTCCATTTTTAGATTTAGCATTATCCTTGGAAGCAAATGATGATTTAACATTGTTAAATATTATTAAGGTGTTAGAGACATTAGGAGAATATGATTTGGCAACAGAGTATAGAAACAAATTAAATAAAACAGAAAAAAATGAAATAAATGAATAGAAAGTGTTGACATAGATAAGGTATTATGCTACTATGGACAATGCACTATTGTGGTGCGAATATGCCATTACATGGATAGTCGCATTTGTAATAATAATTTAATTTATATATAAAAATAAGCACAAGGGGTGAAACGTCAATGGAAAAAAACAGAATACGTCCAAAGAAATTCGGTAAAAATGTGAGAATGAGCTACTCAAGACAGAAAGAAGTACTTGAGATGCCTAACCTTATTGAAGTCCAGAAGGATTCTTACCAATGGTTTCTAGACGAAGGTCTCAAAGAAGTTTTTTATGATATCTCTCCAATCGCGGACTACAGTGGACATTTAAGTCTTGAATTTGTAGATTTCGTATTATGTGAAGATGATGTCAAATATTCTATTGAAGAATGTAAGGAAAGAGATGCTACTTTTGCAGCTCCTTTGAAAGTTAAGGTACGACTTTACAACAAGGAAAATGATGAAATAAGCGAACATGAAATATTCATGGGCGATTTACCACTTATGACGGCTACAGGTACCTTCGTAATTAACGGCGCAGAAAGAGTTATTGTTAGCCAGTTAGTACGTTCCCCTGGAATATATTATGATTTACAGCATGACAAAATTGGAAAAGAATTGTATTCAGCTACAGTAATCCCTAATCGTGGAGCTTGGTTAGAATACGAAACAGATTCTAATGATGTATTTTATGTACGTGTAGATAGAACAAGAAAAGTCCCTGTTACTGTACTTGTTAGAGCCCTCGGCTTTGGCAGTAATGCAGAAATCATAGACTTATTTGGCGAAGAACCTAAAATACTTGCAACCATAGAAAAAGATACTTCTGATAACTATCAGGACGGTCTTTTAGAGCTTTACAAAAAAATAAGACCAGGCGAACCACTTTCAGTAGATAGTGCAGAAAGTCTTATTAGTAGTATGTTTTTTGATGCTAGAAGATATGATTTAGCCAAAGTAGGTAGATACAAGTTTAATAAGAAGCTTTCATTTAGAAACAGAATTACTGGACATATTTTAGCTGAAGATGTAGTTGATAAAACTACAGGTGAAGTTATTGCTGAAGCTGGAGCTACATTAACAAGAGAGTCTGCAACTGCAATTCAAGATGCTGCTTGTCCATTTGTATTTATTCATCATGAGGAAAGAAAAGTCAAAGTGCTTTCTAATATGATGGTTGATATTACAAAATGGGTTGACATAACAAAAGAAGAAGCTAAAAAATTAGGAATCGGCGAATCAGTATTTTATCCGATTTTGAACCAGATTATAGAAGAAAACGAAGATCTTGATTCTATAAAAGAAGCTATCAAGAAGAATGTTAGTGATTTGATTCCAAAGCACGTTACAGTTGAAGATATTATCGCTTCAATTAATTATAATTTACATTTAGAGTACAATATTGGTAACATGGATGATATCGATCATTTGGGTAACAGACGTATTAGAGCTGTAGGTGAACTTCTTCAAAACCAGTATAGAATTGGTTTGTCAAGAATGGAACGTGTTGTTAGAGAAAGAATGACAACTCAGGATTTGAACGGTGTGTCACCACAATCATTGATTAATATTAAACCAGTAACTGCAGCTGTCAAGGAGTTCTTTGGTAGTTCTCAGTTGTCACAGTTTATGGATCAGAATAACCCACTTGGTGAGTTAACACATAAGAGACGTCTTTCAGCCCTAGGCCCTGGTGGTTTGTCAAGAGACCGTGCTGGATTTGAAGTTCGAGATGTTCATTATACTCATTATGGAAGAATGTGCCCTATTGAAACACCAGAAGGCCCGAATATCGGTTTAATTAACTCGCTTGCTACATATGCAAGAATTAATGAATATGGATTTATTGAAGCGCCTTATCGTTTGGTTGATAAAACAGATGCTAAGAATCCAAAAGTTACAGATGATGTTAGATATCTTACTGCAGATGAAGAAGATGATTACTATATTGCGCAAGCAAATGCTGAATTAGATTCTGAAGGTCGTTTCGTTAGAAATTCAGTTGCAGGTCGTTTTAGAGAAGAAACTTCAGAATTTGAAAAGAGCAAGATCGATATGATGGATGTATCACCTAAGATGGTATTTTCTGTTGCAACATCAATGATTCCTTTCCTTGAAAATGATGATGCGAATCGTGCACTTATGGGATCTAATATGCAACGTCAGGCTGTACCTTTGTTGACGACAGAAGCTCCTGTTATAGGAACTGGTATGGAAAGCAAAGCAGCGTTTGATTCAGGAGTATGTATTATTGCGAAAGAAGATGGCGTAGTTGAGTATTCAACTTCTAAAGAAATCATTGTTAGAAAAAATGACGGAAATAAAGATGTTTATAGACTTACAAAGTTCTCTAGAAGTAATCAGAGTAACTGTTATAATCAAAGACCAATTGTGTACAAAGGCGATAAAGTAATCAAAGGCGAAGTTTTAGCTGATGGTCCTTCAACTGCTAATGGTGAAATCGCATTAGGAAAGAATCCACTGATCGGCTTTATGACTTGGGAAGGTTATAACTACGAGGATGCTGTTCTTCTTAGTGAAAGATTAGTTCAGGATGATGTTTATACATCAATTCATATTGAAGAATACGAAACAGATTCAAGAGATACAAAGCTTGGACCTGAAGATATCACAAGAGATGTTCCTGGAGTGGGTCCTGATGCACTCAAAGACCTTGATGAAAGAGGTATTATAAGAATTGGTGCAGAAGTACGTGCAGGTGATATTTTAGTTGGTAAAGTAACACCTAAGGGTGAAACTGAGCTTACAGCAGAAGAAAGACTTCTTCGTGCAATTTTCGGTGAAAAAGCAAGAGAAGTTAGAGATACATCTTTGAAAGTTCCTCATGGTGAATATGGTATCGTCGTAGACGCTAAGGTATTTACAAGAGAAAATGGAGATGATCTTTCTCCTGGAGTAAATGAAACAGTTCGTATCTATATCGCTCAGAAGAGAAAAATCTCTGTTGGTGATAAGATGGCTGGACGTCATGGTAATAAGGGTGTAGTTTCAAGAATTCTTCCAGTAGAAGATATGCCATTTCTTCCTAATGGTAGACCACTTGATATTGTACTAAATCCACTTGGTGTTCCATCTCGTATGAACATTGGACAGGTACTTGAAATCCATTTAAGTCTTGCTGCAAGAGCATTGGGATTTGATGTTTCGACTCCTGTATTTGATGGTGCGGATGAAAATGCAATTATGGATACACTTGATCTTGCTAATGATTATGTAAATACTGGCTGGAATGATTTTGAAAACAAATATAAAGGTGAAATTAACGATGAGTTATTTGAATTCCTTGATGAAAATAAAGACCATAGATCTGATTGGGAAGGTGTTCCTATTTCTCGTGATGGTAAAGTAAGTCTTCGTGACGGTAGAACTGGTGAATATTTTGATAGCCGTGTTACAATCGGACACATGCATTACTTGAAACTCCATCATTTGGTTGATGATAAGATTCATGCACGTTCAACTGGTCCTTATTCACTTGTTACACAACAGCCACTTGGTGGTAAAGCACAATTTGGTGGACAGCGTTTTGGTGAGATGGAAGTTTGGGCACTAGAAGCATATGGTGCTGCTTACACATTACAGGAAATATTAACCGTTAAGTCTGATGATGTTATTGGTCGTGTAAAGACTTACGAAGCTATTATTAAGGGTGATAATATCCCTGAACCTGGTATTCCAGAATCATTCAAAGTATTACTAAAAGAACTTCAGTCACTTGCTTTAGATGTTAAAGTATTAGATGAAGAAGGCAACGAAGTCGATATTATGCAAACAATTGATTTTGGTGAAACAGATTTCAAACGTATTTACGATGAGAAAGATGCACTCGCTAAAGAAGAAAATCTTGCAAAATATGGATATCAGACACAAGAGTTTGAAGGCGAAGAATTAGTACCAGTTGTTGTTCCAGAAGAAAATGAATTTGAAGATGATGCAGTAATTGAATTTGATGATGTTGATTTTCCAAATGAAGAAGAATAGAAAGGAGTGCAGGTAATGTCAGAAGAATTTAATAATGAATCAGTAGCAGCGGTATATAAACCAATGACTTTTGATGCGATTAAGATTGGCCTTGCTTCTCCAGAGAAAATCATGGAGTGGTCACACGGTGAAGTTACAAAGCCAGAAACAATAAACTATAGAACTTTGAAACCAGAAAAAGATGGTTTGTTTTGTGAAAAGATTTTTGGACCTAGTAAAGACTGGGAGTGTCATTGCGGTAAATATAAGAAGATTAGATATAAAGGTGTTATTTGTGATAGATGTGGTGTTGAAGTAACAAAGGCCAGCGTTCGTAGAGAACGTATGGGCCACATCAAACTCGCGGCTCCAGTATCTCATATTTGGTACTTTAAAGGAATTCCTAGCCGTATGGGATTAATCCTTGATTTATCACCACGTATACTTGAAAAAGTATTATACTTTGCTTCTTATATTGTTCTTGATAAAGGAGAAACTACTCTTTCAGTAAAACAAATTTTATCAGAAAAAGAATACAGAGATTCTTATGATCAATGGGGAACTTCTTTTAAAGTAGGTATTGGTGCAGAAGCTATTATGGCACTTCTTGCAGCGATTGATCTTGACAAAGACTCAACCGATTTAAGAAATGAATTAGTAGATGCATCGGGTCAAAAGAGAGCAAGAATTATTAAAAGATTAGAAGTTGTTGAAGCTTTTCAGACATCAAAGAATAAGCCAGAATGGATGATTTTAACTGCAATTCCAGTTATTCCACCAGATTTGAGACCTATGGTTCAGCTTGATGGTGGTAGATTTGCAACATCTGATCTGAATGATTTGTATAGAAGGATTATTAACAGAAACAATAGACTTGCACGTCTTATGGAATTAGGCGCTCCTGAAATCATTGTTAGAAATGAAAAAAGAATGCTTCAGGAAGCAGTTGATGCACTTATCGATAATGGTAGACGAGGCCGTGCAGTAACTGGACCTGGTAACAGAGCATTGAAATCTCTTTCAGATATGTTAAAAGGTAAGCAAGGACGTTTTCGTCAGAATTTACTTGGTAAACGAGTTGATTATTCAGGACGTTCAGTTATCGTTGTTGGACCTGAACTTAAGATATACCAATGTGGACTTCCTAAGGAAATGGCAATTGAATTATTTAAACCTTTCGTTATGAAAGAACTTGTAGCAAATGGTACAGCACATAATGTAAAGAATGCGAAGAAGATGGTTGAAAGACTTGAAACTCAGGTTTGGGATGTACTTGAAGATGTTATCAAAGAACATCCAGTTATGCTGAATCGTGCTCCTACACTTCATAGACTTGGTATTCAAGCATTTGAGCCAATACTATGTGAAGGTAAAGCAATTAAACTTCATCCATTAGTTTGTACTGCTTATAATGCCGATTTTGATGGTGATCAGATGGCTGTCCATCTTCCACTTTCCGTTGAAGCACAAGCAGAATGCAGATTTTTACTCCTTTCACCAAATAACTTGTTAAAACCATCTGATGGTGCACCAGTTGCCGTTCCTTCACAGGATATGATACTTGGTATTTACTATCTTACACAGGAAAGACCAGGCGCTTTGGGAGAAGGTAAATACTTTAAGAGTACAAATGAAGCATATTTGGCATATGAAAATGCAATAATTACACTTCATTCAAGAATTCACGTTAGAGTATCAAAGACTATGCCTAGCGGTGAAGTTATTACTGGTACGATTGATTCTACAATTGGACGTTTGCTGTTCAATGAGATCTTGCCACAGGATTTAGGATTTGTAGATAGAACAATTACAGAAAATATTTTAAAACCAGAAGTAGATTTTCATGTTGGTAAGAAAAAGATTAAACAGATTCTTGAAAAAGTAATCAATACACATGGAGCTACTAAAACAGCAGAATTTCTTGATGATGTCAAGGCTATCGGCTATAAGTATTCAACTATAGCTGCTATGACAGTTTCTATTTCTGATATGACTGTACCTTCTCAGAAGAAAGAGTTAATCGCAGAGGCAGAAGCTACTGTTGAACAAATCACTAAAAACTTCAGACGTGGTTTTATTACTGAAGAAGAAAGATATAAAGAAGTTATCGAAACATGGAAAGCAACTGATGAAGTTCTTACTCAGGCTCTATTATCAGGTCTTGATAAGTACAACAACATCTTTATGATGGCTGATTCGGGAGCCCGTGGTTCTGATAAACAGATTAAGCAACTTGCAGGTATGCGTGGACTTATGTCTGATACATCAGGTCGTACAATTGAACTTCCTATCAAGTCAAACTTCCGTGAAGGCCTTGATGTTTTGGAATACTTTATTTCTGCTCATGGTGCTAGAAAAGGTCTTTCTGATACAGCTCTTCGTACAGCCGATTCAGGTTACCTTACAAGACGTCTTGTTGACGTTTCACAAGATATTATTATTAGAGAAGTTGACTGTTGCGAAACTAGAAACTTCATTCCTGGTATGTTTGTATCTACATTCATGGATGGAAAAGAAGAAGTCGAAGGTCTTGAAGAAAGAATTACAGGTAGATATCTTGCTGAGGCTGTTGTTAATCCTCAAACAGGTGAAATGATGCTTGATGCAAACCATATGGTTACACCAAAAAGAGCTGCAGCAATTATGAAGACTGGTATTACTCAGGTAAAGATTCGTACAATTCTTACTTGTAAAGCACACCTTGGTGTTTGTGCAAAATGTTATGGTGCTAATATGGCAACTGGCCAAGCAGTGCAGGTTGGTGAAGCTGTTGGTATTATAGCTGCTCAGTCAATTGGTGAGCCAGGTACTCAGCTTACAATGCGTACATTCCATACTGGTGGTGTTGCTGGTGATGATATTACACAAGGTCTTCCTAGAGTTGAAGAACTTTTTGAAGCAAGAAAACCTAAAGGACTTGCAATTATTGCAGAGTTCGGCGGTGTTGCTGTTATAAAAGATACAAAGAAAAAACGTGAAGTTATTATTACTGATGATGAAACTGGCAATTCAAAAGCATATCTTATTCCTTATGGTTCAAGAATTAAGATCCAAGATGGAGTAATACTTGAAGCTGGCGATGAACTTACAGAAGGTAGTATTAATCCACATGATTTACTTAAGATAAAAGGTGTTCGTCCGGTTCAGGATTACATGATACGTGAAGTTCAAAGAGTTTATCGTTTACAGGGTGTTGAAATTAATGATAAGCATATTGAAGTTATCGTAAGACAGATGCTTAAGAAGATTAAAATTGATACACAGGGTGGCACAGATTATCTTTCAGGTATGACAATTGATGTTCTTGAATTTAATGAAATTAATGAAAAACTTGAACAAGAAGGCAAAGAAATGGCAACTGGTACTCAGATTATGCTTGGTATTACAAAAGCTTCTCTTGCTACGAATTCATTCCTTTCAGCTGCGTCCTTCCAGGAAACAACAAAAGTTCTTACAGAAGCTGCTATTAACGGTAAAATCGATCCATTGATTGGATTGAAAGAAAACGTTATTATTGGTAAATTGATTCCAGCAGGTACAGGTATGAAGAGATACCGTTCTGTAAAACTTGATTCACAGCAAAAAGC
>Ga0302165_10000604_pt1 | contig 12979 bp, 16 predicted proteins | sample I_Fen_E3_2_FD_193499 | JGI IMG/M metagenome (GOLD analysis project Ga0302165, IMG submission 193499) | Peat permafrost microbial communities from Stordalen Mire near Abisko, Sweden - I_Fen_E3_2 | ecosystem: Environmental > Terrestrial > Soil > Wetlands > Permafrost | place: Sweden: Abisko...
GATGTATGGAATTGTGAAGATTGGGTATGTTCTACTACTAATTATGAGTTGGCTTGATTGCGATGTTGAGACTAAAATAATAGCATAAACTTAAGATATAGCTGAACTTTGTAGTACCACTATCCTAAATTTATGCGCCTCAATATCGCAATCAATTACTAGAACGAAGTCGCTAAAAGCCGACCGCCCCGTATGGGGATTCAAAACTCACGACCTATATCTAAAATCTATATTTTTATGTATTTATTAACACTTTAAAGCTTTATTTCTTGAAAGTATATAGTTTTCTTTATTTTAGTACATAAGATCCCCCTCCCCATGATTAAGTACTTATTCACTTTTATCTTTATTTAGGGCGGTGAAGTACTCCGAGGCATTATTTTACCTATTTTTATTAAATTTCCCTTCTCACAATTTTTACACTTACCTATTTTTATTCCTGTTAATTTAAAAAATAGCTCCGCTGACGATAGATTCTCAAATTCTTTAGGTTTAACCCTAAAGATCTCTAAACAGCGTTTAAACTTTAGTTTTTTATTTCTGTTTCCTAAAATTCCATAATGTCTTATCTTCACAAATCTATCCGGTAGAATATGCATAGTAAATCTTCTGATAAATTCTGATGGTTTTAAAGACATCACTTTTTCCTTATTTTTATCTTTATAATCTCTCCATTTAAATACTACTTTTTCATTATCAACTTTTATAATTCTATTATCTGATATAGCCACTCTATGAGTATATCTACCTAAATATTGAAGTACATATTCCGCACTACTGAAAGGTGCTTTACTGTAAACAATCCATTCTTTTTTATATAAATTATCCTTAAATGAATTAAATATATTTCTTGATGATAACTCACTAATGCCTTTAGGAAATTTAAGTTTGTTATCTTTGTAAAGTTCATTTAAGTAATATAGAAATTTTCCTCTAAATTTTCTTGATAAAACTTTTACAGGAATAAGAAATTTCTTTTTTGATTTTATCCATTTAGTGTTATCAAAACTTAATCCACCACCAGGTACTATACAATGAAGATGTGGATGAAACATTAAATTTTGTCCCCAAGTATGCAATATTGTTGTAAAACCAATACTCGCATTTAAGTATTTTTTATCCTTTGCTAATTCTAGCAAAGTCTCGGAAACAGAAGTAAAAAGAATAGAGTACATTTCTTTTTGATTAAACAATGTTAAAGAATTTAATTGTTCTGGTATAGTAAAAACAATATGAAAGTAATGAGTTGGTAATAACGCTTTGCTTCTCTCATAAATCCACATTTCTTTGGCGTAAGCCTGACATTTAGGGCAATGCCTGTTTCTACATGAGTTATATGAATTTTTAATTTTTCCACACACATCACACTCATATACATGTCCGCCAAGCGCAGCAGTTCTACAATCTTTAATTGAATATAGTGCTTTTAGAATATTAGATGGTAATTTCTTTGATTTAATATAGGCTTCTCCATGTAAATTCATAATCTCTTGCAGTGAATTCATAATTTACTCAAATGTGTCTAATGGACTCTTTATATTTAATATCTGATAATCTTTTACATGTAAATATATCGAGGTTGTTTTGATATTAGAATGTCCCATTAATGTTTGAATATTTACTAGTTCAACATCATCATTCATTAGATGAGTTGCAAACGAATGCCTCAAAGTATGCACAGTCGCGTTCTTTACTATTCCAGACTTTTGCATTGACTTCTCCATAGCTTTTTCTATGCAACGGGTGGTTAGCTTTGTTTTTGTTAGCCTAGATATAAATAAGTAATCATCTGGAGAATAATTTTTATAACCAAACTTCTTCCAATATACCCTTAGTAATTCTAAATTTTTTTGAGATAATAAAGTATATCGTTCTTTATTTCGCTTACCATTTCTAACTCTAATTTTCATTTCTTTGCTCATAATATCAGATATTCTTAAATTTATAGCCTCGCTAACGCGTAAGCCGGCAGAATATATAGTTGATAGTATTGCTTTATGTTTTAAATAAGTAGTAGATTCTAATAAAAGTTTTACTTCTTCTTTTGTTAAATATTTAGGCAATTTCTTGTCATATCTAAGTCTTGGAACTCTTAAATCGCTCCATGATCCTTCAAGTGTTACAACATAAAAGAATTTTAGAGTACTATTAATATAATTTACAGTTCCCCTGCATAATTTTTTCGTTTTTATGCAATACTCTAAATAATTAATGATTTCATGCTCACCTAATAATTCAGGTGACTTGTTATAAAATTTAGAAAAAGCGTTCATAGTGCAAACCATATTTTTAATAGTAGGTTCACTACGTCCACGGAGTTCTAGATCTTTAATCATTTTTTCTATTTTTTGATACATTTTATCACTCCTTGTAAAAGGCGTGTAAAATGTGAGAAGTGAAGTTCCTTGAGAAAGAACTTCACTTCTTATTTTTTCCATAAAAACTTTGATTTAATCACCAAACCAAGCCGTCGCTTTTAGCGATTTAGTTCAATAATACAATAGCGTAATACAGATTATTAAATTTATTACAAAAAGAAATAGAATCCATGTAGTATTTCATGTAGTATTAGAGTAGTATTATATGGGGGTGGTATTGTATGGTAAACATAAATAACATGGATATAGAGCAATTAGTAAAATTTATTAATGTAGAATTGAGTAAAAATAAAACTCTAAGTGTAAATAAGTGGTGTGAGTTAAATAATATTAAGAAATCAACGCTTAAAAGCCGTATGAGTAGGGCGGATTATAGTTATAATGCAGATTTAAGGAAATATGTAAAAGATAGTACTACAAGTAATACAACAGAAGTATTGCAAGAGGTGTCAGCCCCAAAAGAGGATACTACAAACAAGGTTATATTATTAAATGATATTGAAACAGGAAAATTAAACTTATTGTTAAATAATATAGATAGTCTATTGGAATTGGTCGAAAAAAAGAATAATACAAGTAGTATTACAATCAATTCTGATAAAACAAAGGTAACATCTTTGAGGATCAATGAGGAACTATATGACATGATTAAGGATAAATCAGCGAAAAGCAATATTAGTATATCAGATATTGTTAATAGAGCATTAATTGATTATTTAAATAATTATATTTAATATATAAATCTCCAAGCGATTGGGAATATAAAAGAGCAGTCTAATTTATAGATTGCTTTTTTTGTAATAAATTGTTGACTTGTTGTATATAAATATATACAATAAGTCTAGGAGGTGAAGTTGTGGTTAGAACAGGAAGACCACCGAGTGATGACAGTAAAAAGACATCAATAAATATTAGGGTAACAGAAGAGCAAAGAGAAATATTAAAGTTAAGAGCATTAAAAAAAGGCTTGAGTTTATCAGAATATGTATTGTATGCATGTGAAAAAGAAATGTCAGAAAAATAAGGTGGAATAAAAAAAAGTAGCAACCACAAAGGGTATACTACCACGCAATATGATTATACACTTTGTGATTGCTCCTGTAAAGGAGGAGTTAAAATTGAATATAAGAATATACCAGAACTTTATAAAAGATTTAATTAATCAAGGTATAAAGGTTCAAGACCTAACACTATTACAGATAAGCAATAGTGTTAGATTGTATAAAATTTTATATAGATAGGGGTGTTAAAATGAGTAAAAAAACTGAAATTTTAAAATTAGATTATCCTAAAAATGTGGATTTTAAAATAAAATTTGAAGAAAACATAACAAAACTTTGGTTTATAAAATGGCATAAGGGAAGACCAATAATAACATTAAATGATTTTAAAAAATTAACAGGAATTGATTTACTCACTTTAAAGCCATTTTTTAGAGAAGAATATTTTTCGGCAGGAATCGATTGGAATGGTTTAGGTCAAGGAGCATTGAGAGAAGAGTTTGAAAGAATAAATAATGTACATTATGAAGAAGAAACATTTATTTATATGTATGCTTCTGGTATCACAAAAGCATTAATAATTCTTGAAAATTACGGGTGCTTTAAATCGATAAAAAAATACAACGTTATAAAAGAGTGTTACACAATGAGAAAAAGCAATGAAGAAAAGCCAATGAGTATGATAGAATTTGTGCAAGTAGTAAAAGAATTCACTCCAAGCCAAATAAAAGCATTAGATAATCTAATAAACGCTTTTCTTGAATTTCAAGATGAAATAAAAAAAGATAGTAATGTAGTAGGTGATAAAGATTGTTGATTCTAAAAGTTAAAGTTGTGAATGGTAAGAAAAAAGTTATTATATTGAAAAAGTAGTATGTAAGTAAACCATACCCCTAAAATAGAGGTATGGTTTATTTATATAATTATAACGCTAGTAATATCTTTCTCATTACTAGTAAGTGGAAAGATGCTGTAAAATAAGGATTTTTCAGAATAGAACTTTTATAATTAGTAAAAAGATTGAATTAAATTCTAATTATAGAGGTGGGTATGGAAAGGAAAAGTTATCTTAGAGAATATAGAAAAAAAAATAAAGAAAAAATAAACCAATATCAAAGAGAATGGCGACAAGAAAATAAAGAGAAGGTTATATCATATCAGAAGAAATATTGGAATAAAAGGTGTATGGAGGTAGAGCATGAGTAAGGAATTAAGTAACATAGAAATAGTAAAAAAACTAAATAGAGGTGAAAATATAAAGGAAATAGCAAAACAAATGGGATATACAGAAAGCACTATAAGGAAAAGGATAAATAAAGAGTATTTTTATAGTGAAAGTTTAAAAAAATATATTGGAAAAGATAAGAAAGAAGAATTTGAAAGACTTCAACAAATTGCGAGTGAGAACAATTGTACACAAGAAATAGCAATATTAATAATGAAAAGATATGAGGATGAAGAATATTGGGAAGAAAATGAATATGAAGTTTGGGACGAATCCTTTTTTAGTGAAGATATAACAATGATAGAATTTTTATATGATGAATTAAAAAAAGATGCAGAAAAATTATCTGTAAATGTTAGTGATGTAGCAGTTCTTTATCTTTTAAGATATCTTACTTATTTTAAAGTACGAAAGGGAAGTGGGTTAGAATTCGAAAGGAATTATAAAAAGCCACTTAATGAAAGAAAAAAGCATGATAATCAGGTGTTAATAAAAGATGATGAATATGAAATAAGAGAATTAGATAGAGAGATAAAAAGATTAAAAGATGAGGGATACGATAATGAGGAAATTGAGTTTATAACTAGATATGGAGCAGATGAAGAAGGAGAAACATATATATTATATAAAACATATTTAAAGAAACAAGGTTTTACCAATGATCAGATAATTCAAATAAATAAAAGCGACTTATGTGCATATTATCAGTATGTAAAGAGTGGAGAGATTAAAGAATTTGAAAAAATAAAAAAAGAATTAGAACGACAAGAATTAGAATATAAAGCAGAGGTTGAAAAGGAGGAATTGGAATATCAGAAAGAAATACTGGCAGAGAAAAATAAGCGTATAGCAGAGTTAAAGGAAAATGGATATACAGATGATCAGATTGAAGCATTAAATAATTATGAACTTATGAGACATTATAAAGAATGTAATACTGGAAAAACATTTGATGAAATTGTGGAAATACTAAAAGAAGAAGAAATCGAAAGAAATAAAGGTTGTAAATATATTGAAACCGATGAAGAAACAAGAGAAAGGCATATAAAGGGGTTAAAAGAAAATAGATATACAGATAAACAGATTCTAAGTTTAAATGAAAATGAAATAAGTGAACATTACAGATGCATACATATCCATGAAGGAGAATGTTTTGAAGGAGAATGTTTTGATTTTATTACTGAATGTTTAAGAATAGAGGAAATTAAGAAAGAAGAAAGAGTAAAGAGATTAGAAGAAGCAGCAGCAGAAAAGATTCTAAATAGAATAGAGGGCGACATTTCATGGATAGAGGAATTAAAGAATGAGATTATATTAAGGATACAAAAAGAGATTGAAGAAGGAAAAGAAAGAAAACTTTATACAGGATGTGTAGCAATTCGTTGATAAAAAGAAGGGAGATAAATGCGAGTAGATCCAATAAAAGATAATCAAAAGATTAGATCAATAATAAAGGATTTAAAAAGTACGAACCAAGACAGAAATTTAATAATGATTTTGGTTGGTATTTATACAGGGTTTAGAATATCAGATATTTTAGAATTAAAGGTCAAAGATGTTAAAGGTAAAATATCAATTAAGAAAAAAGAAGAGAAAACCAAAAAGTATAAAAGTATTGCTCTTCATAAGGAATTATATAAAGAGTTGGAAGATTACTGCAGAGGTAGACCAGATGATGAATATTTAATTAAGAGTAGGGAAGGTGATAACAAACCAATATCAAGGGTACAAGCCTATAGGATTATTAAAGCATTGCAATATAAATATAAGATGGAGGATAACTTAGGGTGTCATTCACTTAGAAAAACCTATGGATATAACATGTATAAGAAAAATGATATATCTATAGTGCAAAAGTCTTTAAATCATACAATGCAGGCAGATACAATTCGGTATATTGGAGTAGAAGAGGAAGAAATAAATAGAGCAACTCTAAACCTAAAATATTAGTTTAATGTATCTTTTTAGTGTGGTTTTACAATCAATGTTACATTGAGTAATTCAACATAATATAAAAGCAGTAAATAAGCCATTTTAAGAGTTTTAATAAGTGTAACACTTCATACTAATGATACACTGAAAAAAAGCCTATAAGGTACTAATTATAAGGGTTTAGAGTGATTTCTATTAAAATCTAATTATTTATGAATGAAAGTGAGGAAATAAAATCCTGTAAAAAAATTTTTTATGGAGAAAAACAATTCAATTTTATGTACAATCAACTCAATACATTATGCTCAACGTAGTATTCACAATGAATACAGAAGAAAAAGTATATATATGTTCATTTAGGTATACGATTTCGTTCGTTTGAAGTCAATTTAAATTAAGAACTATTTTAAAGTATTTTTCAACCATATAATGCGATCTTAAAGGCATCAATTCGCATTTTGTTTGCAGTATACTCTAAACGAACACCACTACAACACATAATAAAAAAATATGATGATAAGAAAAAAGGAGATAAAAGTAATGGGATATAAAGCAAAATTAAAAAATATTATTCAACAATTTAATCAATTAAAAGAAACTGCTATGAATCAAATTAAAGCCATAAGAGAGAGCCAAAACTATACATCTGAATATAAAGATCAATTAATAAGTATAGCCAAGGAAGATACTATTAAACATCAAAATAGTATTGCAAAAGAGGCCCTTGAAATAATTGAAGCAGCAAAGAATGAAATATTGAAAGGTAAAACTGCAGCAGAGAAAGATCAAAGTTTTGATTTAAAACTTAATAATGCACTTAAAGTATTAGAAATGGTTGGTTCTGATATGACAATAGAAGACTTGAAGAATTTAATAGATCCATTTAAAGAAGATTACCACACAATGAAAATACTTAGGAGCATTTTTATTAAAGGTGGAATAAAAGGAATAGATGAAATATTTGGTTGTGACACTATAGATCATAGAGTTAGTAAATTAGATGAATTAGACAGGTATATAGAACAAACCTTTAATGGAGATATAGAAATAGTAAATACAATGAAACTTAGTATTTGCCTAGATATGATGATTGATTAAGGAGGAATGAATTAAAATGGATATAAATATTATGAAACAGGCAGCAGACCAATACACCTTAAATTTTGAACAAAATATATTAGAGCTGCAGGCTCTAGAAAATATACTTAAAGATAATTACAACAATTATATTGACTCTCTTGCGAACTATTTAGATAAATGTCAACTTATTGAAGAGAATTATCATAAAGCCTTAAATAGTTATGAAGATAAAATTGATAACACAAATTTTTCTTCTTTAATTCCTAATAATCTAGTAATTGATAGTTACAAGAATGGGAAAAAATATATTCTTGATAATAGAATACCTATGTTTGACACTTCATTAGTTTTAGTAAATTCAATGGAGAGTAAAAAGTTATTAGAAAGAAAAGTATTATAACTAATTAAATAATGGAGAGATAACTTAGTAAAAACATATAAGTTTTGGCCATGATTTTTTGACTAAGTAAAATAAAAGGTTTTTGTTCAATCAAAAGTCATAGTCAAAACGTAATAAATAGGAAGTGATAAATTTTGGAGAAGATAGAATTGCTGATATACAATGGCAATAAGATATATTTTCCTGTAGTTATGGAGGGCATAACATGGGAAACCGATAGAAGAGGAGGGAGTCCCGGAAAACTTACATTTACTATTATGAATGCTAAAATTTTGGATTTTGAAGAAGGTAATATAGTAACAATGAAATTTGGTAAATATAAAGTATTTAAAGGTTTTATATTTACTATAAAGTTCAATAGTAATGGAACATTAGGAATAACAGCATATGACCAAATCAGATATCTAAAAAATAAAAATACAATGAAATATGAAAATAAAACAGCTTCAGAAGTTATTAAAATTATAGCAGCACAGTTTAGATTGAATTTAGGGACTATAGAGGATACAGAATGGGTAATTCCACATCGTATTGAAGATGATACAGAGTTAATTCAGATAATTTATAACGCATTAGATAACTCTATGATGAGAATAAGTAAAATCTACGTTTTATATGATGACTTTGGAGAATTAACACTTAAAAATATTGAAAGTATGAAATTGCCTTTATTATATGATAATGAGACTGTAGAAGATTTTGACTACGAAAGAAGTATAGACAAGAATACATATAATCAAATTAAAATAACTTATGATAATGAGGACACTGGTGAAAGAGAAGTGTATATGACACAAGATAGTACAAATATTAATAAATGGGGAGTATTGCAATTTTGTGACAAAGTAAATAATAATGTTAATGGAAGGTTTGCAGCTGAAAAAGCACTTAAATGGTTTAACAAAAAAACTAGTGTATTAACTGCAAAAAATGCTTTAGGAGATATAAGGGTAAGAGCTGGTTCAAGTATTAAAGTTAAGTTTGATATACCAGAAACACCAATAAGAAAATTAATGGTAGTTGATAAAGTTAAACACACATTTAATAATGGTGAACATTTAATGGACTTGAGTTTAAATGGTGATATACCACTTAAGTATTTTACAGATACAAAAGGGATAATAGTTGATAAGTAACATTATATATAAATAATTTAGAAGGAAAGAAGGAAATTAGATGTCATTAGAAATGATACAAAAGGTGACAATAATAGATAATTCATTAGAAAGATTTATTATAGAGCAAATTGGTGAGGGTAAAAAGGATATCTTTATAGGAGATGATAGTTATTTCAAAGAAGTAATATCAAATAATTTATTAGATATTACTAATTCATTGGAATTGGGTGAATGTGAAGTTGATGAAGTAAAAGCAGTAAAAAAATTAGGTGTAGTCTACATAAGTGATAAGGACTTAGATTTATTTGAAAGAAACAATAGGATCTATTCGATTGTACCTACTTTTAAATATATTAAAGAGGATACAGAAATAACAAGCATAGAGCATATAGAAGTATACAATCAATACAAATTAAGAATTAAGGCTGATAATGTTAAGAAATATGATTTCATTGTGGTTTCATATACAGAATCTTTATAAAATAAAAGTGTAAGATGTTGAGAAAATAAAAAAATTCAAAAAATATAATTTATTTTTTGAATTAATACAAATATTTTGTTATAATATAGAAAACAAAATAAACAAAAGTCCTTCATCACACTTCATTGACTGCAAATCACTGAAATGTTAGGAACTTAACTGGTACAGTTACTACCAATAAGCAACGAAGAACTTCTAACATATAGTAATACCTTAAATGTACTGCAAATACATTTAAAACATTAACTATATATATACAATATTATGAACTTATATTAACAAATATAATCATATATTGCAAGTGTTTAAGAAGAATTTTCAAGCCTTTAGGTATTAGTAAATAGTACCTGAAGGCTTTTTTATTGATAAAAATAACTAATGAAAGGAGGAATAAGAATGGCTATATTGGCAACAAATGAATATGAGAAACATTTATTTGATGGGAGTACAGATGGATATATTCAATTAATTAAATTTCAAAATGAAAAAATAATTAAAATATATAACACAAGTGTATCAGGATTAAGAGATGTAGTGGAGCAATTAGAAGGAGAAACAGATACCTATATAGCGCCAAATACAATGTATAAACCTTTTCGTAGAGTTGAAAATATAAGGCAATTTAGAGCATTATATATTGATATAGATGGAGTAGAAGACGATCAAGTAGCATGTGCATATAAAATATTAGAATTAGCAGAAAATAAGGAAATCCCAAAGCCTACAATGATAGTAAATAGCGGTCGTGGTATTCACGTTTATTGGAGAATAAAAAACGCACCTTACGGAGCATTGTATACATGGCAGGAGTTAGAAGATTATTTATATTATAAATTAAAGCATTTGGGAGCCGATATGGCTGCAACAGATGGAGCAAGAATATTAAGATTACCAGGAACAATAAATAGTAAGAATAATGCTAAATGCAGAGCATTATGGATAGATAATGAAATAGAATACTCTATGTATGATTTAAGAGAGGAGTATTTAAATTATAAGCCTAAAGGAAAGCAACTAGAAATTGAAGAGGTAAAGAAAAAGACAAGCAATAAAGTAATAGCCAATAGTTTTTTTAACGCTTATAGCCTTCATATGACACGTTCAAGTGACATATTGAAACTATGTAATCTAAGAAAGTATAATGTAAAAGGATATAGAAACATGATTTTACATTGTTTTGCATATTGGAAGGGTATTTATATAAGAGATGAAGAGGAACTGGCTAAAGAGGTAATAGACTTAAATAATAGTTTTAGAGAACCATTAAAAGAGAGTGAAGTTAATTCAATACTTCGGTGTATACCTAAAGCAATAAAGAAGTTTATAGACTATGAGCAAGGGTTAAGAAGTGGAGAACGTAAAAAAGTAACCAAAGGCATGAGAGATAAAGAAGGTTACTGGTATAAGAATGAAACTCTTATAGAGAGATTAGATATAACAGAGCATGAGCAAAGTATACTTAAAACAATCATAGGTACACAAGAGAAGTATAGAAGAAATAATATAAAAAGAACTCCAAGGAATGAAAATGGATTAACTTCAAGAGAACAACAAAAGCAAGATACAATTAAGGCAGTAAAAGAATTATATGAAAAAGGATATAAGCAAGTGGAAATAGTAAAGGAACTTAAATTAACTAAAGGAAGAGTGTCTCAAATTATTAAATCATTAAGATAAAAAAAGTTTAATGAAATGCTCTTTATAAATATGTGGGGTATCCCTTTAAGGGGTACCCTGTTATTAACTACAATTCTAATAACCTAATACCACTATTATCTTACTCTATCTATTACAGACTAGCATATAAGATAAGGTGAGTATAAATCAGCCTTTGGCAATACACTAAGAGTATCTGATGTATTGCTGATATATACAATCAATACATTTTTAGGTGGGTATGATATGTTACAAGTAATAGAACGTAGGTTTGAAAAATTAGAAGATGTACTAAAGTATATAAATAATGTTAGTATACTTTATGGATATTTGAAAGATTACCAAATGATAAGGGGCATTGATACATATAGTTTGCTTTTAAATTTTGATGTACCAGAATGTAAGCAGTTTTTAGAATTAGCAAATTTAAAACAGATAATAAACGAGGATAATTTAATATATAGAACCAGTTACAATATAGAATTAGAGGATAAATCAGCAAAGGCATGTTCTAATATATGTTTCATAGATTTAAAGAATGGTTTTGAGATACAAGGTTATTTTAACTATGATGGATGTTTTAATTTAATACAAATTGATTATGATTTGCAAAAGAATTTATATACTATTGAATTAAGAAATTTTAAAAATAGTATATATGGATGGAGTACAAAAACAGAAGAAACTTTATTTGTAGAGAAGATAGACTATAAAATTATATATAAGCATTTGGTTAAACTTATATTTAATCGAGGATATTTAGTAAATATAGCAGGCTTAAATGACTTGGAAGAAAACTTATATTATGTTGCTAACTGGTTAAATAAAAAGGAATTTGATGTAAAATAATAGTGTCTATAAATCATATGAATACATAAACACGAATACATGAACATTTTAAAGGTCTACAAGTGGCATTTTTAGATTGAAATATATTTAGAATATGTCTACGAAATATAAATATGATTTTGTAGACATATTCTAAAAAACATGATAGAATAATTTCATAAGATGCATGAGAGGAATTGATTTTATGATATTTGGATATATGAGAATAAGTACACAAAAAGAAAAGCAAACTACAGACCGTCAAAGGATTACTTTGGAGAAATACGCTGCAGAGAATAAATTTAAATTTGATGAAATTGTAGAGGAAAGAATTTCAGGAACAATCAAAGCAGATCATAGACCACAATTTAATATTTTAAAAGAGAAATTGAGGGAAGACGATATATTAATTATTACTGATATTGATAGACTTGGTAGAAATGCTGATGACGTTATTATGGAATTCAAAAAATTAAAGGCTGATGGTATCAGGATCATTGCTCTTGATACTCCTTATCTTAATGAGTGGGAAAAGATTCAAGATAGTAGTATTTATAATATGATAGCGGATATATTCATAACTCTTAAAGCGCATATGGCACAACAAGAGAGAGAAAAAACAGTTTCTAGAATAAATCAAGGTCTAGAAGTTGCAAGAGCAAAGGGAAAGACATTAGGAAGACCAAAAGCAGAACTACAAAAGGATTTTATAAAAGAGTATAAGAAGTTTACAGAGGGTGGCTATGGAGATATGTCAGCGCTAGCATTTGCTAAGATGCTAGGCATTGGTAGAAGCACATTATATAAATATATTAATATCTATGATAAAACAAGTGTGATATAATTATGTTACTCAATAATAATATGAGGTGATTAATTT
>Ga0302165_10000606_pt1 | contig 12969 bp, 14 predicted proteins | sample I_Fen_E3_2_FD_193499 | JGI IMG/M metagenome (GOLD analysis project Ga0302165, IMG submission 193499) | Peat permafrost microbial communities from Stordalen Mire near Abisko, Sweden - I_Fen_E3_2 | ecosystem: Environmental > Terrestrial > Soil > Wetlands > Permafrost | place: Sweden: Abisko...
CACAATTTGGAAAACTGATTGTAGCCTATAAAAATTGGAGTAGTAAAGAAAAAGTAGAAGTAGGTGGAATTGATGAACTACTTCGAATCTATGTGAAATTTAATGATGAGGCTAAAGAGAATCCTGCGCTACAGGATGAAGCACGTCTCTGGTTTGCTAAGATGGAGCAGGGAAATGAGGAGGCTCTTGAAATTTGGAAGTGGTTTAAAGATATTAGTATGATTGAATTTGAACGTGTATACCAGATACTTGGAGTGGAGTTTGACTATTATTTAGGAGAAAGTTTTTACATGGATAAGGTGCCCGCATTGGTGCAGGAATTGAAGGATAAAAATCTTCTAGAAGAAAGTCAAGGAGCTAACATTATTAATTTAGATAAATATAAGATGGCTCCATGTTTGATAACAAAAAAAGATGGTAGTTCAATCTATCATTCAAGGGATATAGCAGCAATTTTGTACCGGAAAAAAGAATATGATTTTGATAAATGCCTCTATGTGACAGGTTTGGAGCAATCCTTACACTTTGCGCAGGTATTTAAAGCGATTGAGCTGATGGGATATGAGTGGTCTTCTGATCTTGTTCATGTACCATATGGATTGGTAAGTTTGGAAGGGGAGAAGCTTTCAACAAGGACTGGGAACATTATCTATGCAGAAGATATATTAAAAGAAGCGGTATCACGAGCTGCAGAGATGATTGAGCAGAAGAATCCGAAGCTCACAGATAAGGGGACTGTAGCTGCAATGGTTGGTATTGGAGCAGTTATTTTTCATGATCTGTTTAATCAACGTATTAAAAACGTAGATTTTTCATGGGATGATGTACTGAATTTTGAAGGATCAACGGGACCATATGTTCAGTATACTTATGCGAGAGCAAAAAGTATTTTACGAAAAGCCGGTGAAGAAATCAAATTTGACAATATAAATACAAATTTATTAACGGACGAAGCAAGCTATTCCTTGTTGAAAGTAATTGCAAATTATCCGGGAGTAATAAAGGAAGCAGCAGAACGGTATGAACCTTCCGTAATTGCAAGGTTCACAATTTCTTTAGCAACAGCCTTTAATAAATTTTATCATAACTGCAGAATAATAAATGAAGAGCAGGAAATTAAGAAAGCTCGTTTGCTTTTGGTTGATATTACGCAGAAAATAATTAAAGATGCATTAGAACTAATCGGAATAAATTGTCCGGAAGAAATGTAAAAAGAATAATGCAACAATATACTACGCTATAGTCATAACGTAAAATTTCTGGTGTTTTACGCAATCATTAATATAAACAGGGTTTTAGGGGATTCCCCCTAACTAGAGGCAGATGTATATACATTCTGCGTATCTAGCAGTAGACTAAGAACTACCACCAGAGCAGACTTTGGAGCCAAGTAGGAGTTAGATAAAACAGATAAGGCGGATGTATTATGGCGAGGAAAAGCATTGTTATGAATTTTAGATTCAAAGAAGCTGATGTAAAGCTCTTGGCAGAAAAAGCAGCTGTGATGGGAATGAACGAATCAGTAAAAATAAAGATGCAGAAGAGATTAAGAAAATGGTAAGGAAAAAGGTAACTATGTAAAAGCTTCTATGAGTAATATAAATGTTAGAAATTGGAATAAAAAGAACTTAGTGCTCCCAAATATGATTGACTTTTAATAAAATCTAATATACTATTTATTTAATTGCATAAATTAAGAGCAAAGGCTATGAAAAGAATCAGTAACAATCATAAATACAAACAGAAAATTGCCGGTTGATGAGAGGCGTATGGATAATGATTGTGAATACATCTTGGAGCTGCGTACCGAATAGAGAAAATCTTAGTAGGCTACGACGGATAGGCACCCCGTGATCGTGTGCTAAAGTATCGCTTCATGCTGTACTTAATAAGGTAAGTAATGTGAATTACTTATGAACTTAGGGTGGTAACACGAGATTATATCTCGTCCTTTTGGTAAACAAGAGGGCGGGATTTTTTTGATAAATTTTCCTTCTTCTTGTCGCTATTACTGCGCATCTATTTGCGAATATTTAATTTGGCAATAATAAAATTTTGGAGGAAGCGTAATGTTAGAACCGAAAGAGCAAATCAAGATTATATGCAAAGGAACAGAAGAACTGATTAATGAAGAGGAGTTGTTAGCTAAACTTGAAAGATCTTGTAGGGAAGAGAAGCCATTAATAATTAAGTTAGGACTTGATCCATCTGCACCTGATATTCATCTTGGACATACAGTGGTACTTCGGAAAGTAAAGCAAATGCAAGACTTAGGACATCGTGCGGTAATTATTATTGGTGATTTCACAGGTAAGATTGGTGACCCAACAGGAAAGTCAAAAACAAGGATTCCATTAAGTAATGAACAAGTGTTAATTAATGCAGAAACATATTGTGAACAGATTTTCAAGGTATTAAACAAAGAAAAAACAGAAGTACGATTTAATAGTGAATGGCTATCTCGACTTAATTTTGAGGATGTTATTAAATTAGCGTCAATAACTACTGTTGCAAGAATGCTTGAGAGAGACGATTTTCAAAATAGGTATAGGAGCCAGCTACCGATAGGAATACATGAATTTTTTTATCCTTTGATGCAGGCATATGATTCGGTTGAAATTAAATCGGATATTGAACTTGGAGGGACGGATCAAAAATTTAATGTGTTAATGGGCAGAACTTTACAAAAATCAGTAGGACAAGAGCAGCAAATTGCAATGTTTATGCCGATACTGGTGGGTTTAGATGGCGTAGAAAAAATGAGTAAAAGTCTTGGAAATTATATAGGGGTTAATGAACCTCCTGAGATAATGTTTAAGAAGGTTATGGAAGTCCCTGACAAGTTGATTATTCATTATTTTGAACTGGTTACAGATGAGCACCCAGATACAATTAAAAGTATAAAAGAAAAATTAGCATCTGGAACTAATCCCAAAGATGTAAAGTTGATTCTAGCGGATATAATAACTAAATTATATCATGGAGAAAAAGAAGCGAAGAAGGCAAGGCAATATTACGAAGTGGCCTTTGCAAAAAAGTCTATACCAGATGATATTCCTGAATTAATGGTTGATTTAGAAAATGGAACAATAGAAGGAATCGTACCACAATTAATTGCTAAGGGAATGGTACAAAGCAAGAGTGAATTTATTCGTCTAGTAAAGCAAAATGGAGTCCAAGTTGATGGAGAGAAAATCAATTTAGATGATATGAGTAGAGTCCTATGTTGTGGAGATGTTTTGCGGATAGGAAAGAAAAAATTCTTGAAATTGGTAAAATAGAGTAGCGTACATTTTCAAATATGATAACAGTGAGTTACAAAAATTAAAATTAAAATGCAGACAATGAGCGCCAGGAATTCTCTTGGCGCTTTTTTATTGCAAAAAAGGAGAAAATCATGTCAGAAATTAAGGAAGAAGTCCAGATTATTCGTGTAGGATATGACGGCGTAGAAATCGCTATAAAAGTTGGCGGTGCAGGCCTTAAGGGTATGAAAAATGTTATAGATTTTATGGTAGCTTTGTTAGAACGAGAAATGAATAAACAATATATTGATTGAAGAAAAATAAATTACTAGTATAATATTTTATTAGAGGCTGAAGATGTTCACTTATTTTAAATACAAAAATGCTAATCAAAGGGACTTTGTATTTTGTGGAAAAATGAAGATATTATACAATAACTTTACAAAATTTATAGATATAATAAAAACTATTCCAGATCAAAGGGGAAACCGTAATGAAAAAAGAAGTACGCACAATATGTTATGACAGTGACCTCCAGTTGGAAGCCTATCGTTTAGAGGGTATCGTGCAGCCATTCCCTAACCACTTTCATGAATGTTATGTGATTGGATATATGGTTGGTGGCAAAAGGTATCTCTCTTGCAAAAACAAAGAATATACATTGAACAAAGGAGATATTGTTCTATTTAATCCTGAAGATAATCACGCCTGCGCTCAACGGGGAGATGAAACTCTACATTATTTGGGTGTGCAGGAATGTCAAAATCCGCTCTTCTACGAGCATTTATCAAGCTCAAGGGCATGACGCCATATCGTTATTTACAAACAATTAGGGTAGAAGCAGCTAAAAATTTGCTTAAAAAAGAGACTTCGCTAATTGATACGACAATGCAAACAGGTTTTTCAGATCAAAGTCATTTTACAAAATTTTTCAATATGTTCAATGGATTGACTCCTGGCACTTATCGGGATATATTCCTAAGTAAAAAACGCTAAAGGAGTGTTAAATGAAATCAAAAGATAACGCAGGACACTTTGCTGCACTTATAACAATTATTATTTGGGCAACCACCTTTGTCTCTACAAAAGTACTATTACAGGGCTTCCAGCCTGTTGAAATATTGTTCTTTCGATTTGTTTTGGGTTTCTGTGTATTGTTTGTGGTATATCCACGCAGATTGCGCATCGCTAACCGAAAACAAGAGCTTTTATTTGCCATTGCTGGACTTAGCGGTGTATGCGTATACTTTCTTTTAGAAAACATCGCACTCACTTATACGCAAGCATCCAATGTAGGTGTTATTGTATCAGTAGCTCCATTTTTTACGGCAATACTATCGAAACTGGTGCTAAACAATGAGGAAAAACTACGGGGGGGCTTCTTTGCAGGCTTTGTGATTGTCATGATCGGAATTTCGCTTATCAGCTTTAATGGAAAAGAGTTACAGCTTAACCCAGTAGGTGATTTACTATCATTATTGGCTGCACTGGTTTGGGCTTGTTACTCTGTTATAATTCGGAAAATCAGCAACTTTGGATATAACACAATTCAAACAACAAGACGGATATTTGCTTATGGAATTTTCTTCTTGATACCCATAATTTTTTTGTTTGATTTTAACTGGGATATATCAAGATTTTCAAATCCAGTATATTTGTTTAACATTATTTATCTTGGACTTGGTGCTTCGGCTTTCTGCTTTGTGACATGGAATTTTGCAGTAAAAGTTTTGGGTGCAGTTAAAACCAGTATCTATATATACTTGGTGCCTGTAATTACAGTAATTGCCTCCTTACTTATCCTTCACGAGCAAATCACATGGACTGCAGCTTTGGGTATTACATTGACAATTGTAGGTCTGTTTGTATCAGAGGTAAAACCAAAAAAGAAAGAGGAACCTGGGAAAACATATGTCGGAATTAGTAGGCTGTGATATTTTGGATAAAGGTAACCAGCAACATATAGGCATTCGGGAGTATTTCTATAATTCATTTGAAAATCAGAATCTTTTGTAATAAAAAATAGGTATACTTGGAATCACGCAAGACCTATTCTTGAACGTTATGTTGTTAATATGGTAAGTAATCATTACTGCGAAATCTGCGTTCCAATTGATTAATCTGTATTTTATTAAATTCAGTAATTGTAATTTCAAGTAAAGTCTATAAGTAAAGATTTTTGATTTGTGTGTATTAATTTAACCTTAACAGGGAAGCCCAAGCTCTATAACTTTTTCAGATTTATAAAAAAATTAAATGATAAATAGGAAACGCCTTTCCGCATCACAGATGAAAGGTGTTTTCTTTTTTTGCTTATTTATTTTTTTCCAATCATTTTATAGTATAGAGTCCTTTTATGAACTCGCTATCATTAACTGTTTTAGGATAAGTAGCAGATTGATTTGATGAAGATGTTACGTATCTTTAATTGAGATAATTTATCAATTACATATATTCCCTTTTTTACATAACAGTGTTATAATACAGACGATTAGTCACAACTAACTTTTTTGAATAAAAAATAGCATTTAGCTTATTGAAAGAGTGTATATTATGGGAAGATATTATGTTTTGTCAAATAAAATTACAGATACAGAATCACAAGAGATTTTAAAAAAAATGAAAGCGTTAGAAGATGTTGAAAAGGTAGAAATAACAAAAGAGTATTCTTATATGAAAGTACTTTCGAAGGACGATGAATTTACTGATGTTATGGGAAAAGCAGTTAATATTCGCGGTAGAACAGTAGGAGACCTGAAATTGTCTTTTTCAAGATTTGCTTTTGAAGTATAGTAGAAGTAAAACAAACAGAAAATATAGACGAGAAAATAAGCTGAAGGCTATTATGAAGTAGCCTAGTATTTATATAAATATTAATATTGTCAGATATATAAGATTATAAAAAACTATCCGGAATAGAAATAGAAAGATGTGTAGAGGACTTTATATTGTCCAGGATTGAATAATAAATATCCGATGGAGGAAAGAAAATGAGCTTAATTGAATTTAAAGATGTTGTAAAAACATACGGAAATAAGGACAATCTGCAATATGCAGTCAATCATGTTGATTTCACAATTGAAAAAGGTGAGTTTGTAGTTATTTTAGGTCAATCAGGAGCTGGAAAATCAACCGTTCTTAATATATTAGGTGGAATGGATCAGCCTACGAGTGGAAGTGTTCTAATTAATAATCAGCTGATTTCATCGATGAATGATAAACAACTATCAAATTATAGGGCTACAACAGTGGGCTTTATTTTTCAGTTTTATAATCTTTTGCCATCACTTACCGCACTTGAAAATGTTGCGTTGACAAAGGACATTGTGAAAAATGCATTCGATGCAAAAGAAATGATCGCATCTGTCGGTTTATTAGAGCATAAAGACAAGTTCCCATCACAAATGTCTGGCGGAGAGCAACAACGTGTTTCTATCGCAAGGGCACTTAGCAAAAATCCAGACATTATATTAGGGGATGAACCAACAGGTGCACTTGATTCACAAACAGGTGTTATGGTATTAGAATTACTTAGAAATATGTGTAAAGAACGAAATAAAACAGTGATTATTGTGACACATAATGCAGATTTCGCACAGTGTGCGGATAAAGTAATCCGTATGAAGAATGGAAAGATAAAGGAACTTACGATAAACGATAATCCAGCTCCAGTTCGGGAGGTGGAGTGGTAATGCTTCTTCGAAAAATGTACCGAGATATAAAACATAACTTCATGCAATTTTTTACAATATTTTTGTTATCTTTCCTTGCAGTTTTTCTGTATGCTGGGATGGCAAGTTCTAATGTTGGGATTAAGCAGATTCAAAGCCAATATCATAAAGATACAAACTTGGCAGATGGTTGGATTTATGGAGATGGGTTTACCAACGAAGAATTAAATGCAGTTAAGTCATTAGACCATATTTCAGATGCCCAACTTCGCAAAATGATTGAGACGCAAGGAGAAGGCGATAACAAACCAACAATATATTTATATCTAGAAAAACAAAACATAATAACAAAACCATATGTCATAGAAGGAGAAGCATTTAATCCAGACAGTACAGATGGTATTTGGATTAATAACCGCTTCGCAGAAGAACAAAATCTTCGCGTAGGAGATACTTATTCATTGAGTTATCATAATGTTACGATTACAAAGATAATTAAAGGTTTGATAATGACACCAGAATACGAATATTATCAAGAAAAAACAGCTTTAGAACCTGATTTTTCTAAGCTTGGATACGCTTATATGAATCTGAACGCATTTCCAGTGAGAGAATATGTTGAATCGTTGGTTACGAGTGGAGATATTACAGTTCAGGATATTCTAGATCAAACGTCAGCCCTGGATGATGTTGTTGCCCAATTAGAGGCAAATAACATGACGACTTCGGATATCACAAAGGATATGATTATTGATAAGATAGCTTCAATGCCTGAAGACAAGTTATTTGATTTACTACCGATGACAGAGATGATTATCAAAACAGACGTAAGTGATGTGCTGGCGTTAGAAGATAAAATCGCAGGTGCATTAAATAATGATTATGCAGTGTTTTTAGACCGAAATAGTCAGCCTGGAATTAAGCAGTTAAATGATGAAATTGCACAACATGACCAATTCTCGTTCGTTTTCCCAGTTGTGTTTTTGACGATTGCGCTTCTTACAATTATGACAACAATGAATAGAATGATTTTAGAACAACGGATTCAGATTGGTACGATGAAGGCTATGGGCGTGAAAAAGAGAAAGATATTATTGCATTATTGTAGTTATAGTTTTTTCTTGTCGACCGTTGGTGCAATATTAGGCTTATGTACAGGACCATTTTCTATTGGAAATGCTTTGAATTATTTCATGCCAACGATGTACACGCTTCCCAAATGGAAATCTGGATATTCAAGTACATTCTATCTGATTGTTCTTATGACAGTAATCGTGTGTACAGGAGCAACCTATCTGAGTTGTAGGAAAATTCTAAAAATTAATCCAGCAGATACACTCAGACCAGCACCACCTAAGAATGGGAAAAAGTGTGCGTTTGAACATTTACCGTTTTGGGGAAAATTGAGTTTTTCAAATCAATATAATTTAAGAGATATTTCAAGATCAAAATTACGAGCATTTATGTGCTTGTTTGGAACGATGTGTGGAATGATGCTGATGGTTTCCGGATTAGGATGCATGAATACCTTAGATAATGTGGATGAATGGATGTTTGAAAAATTACAGAACTATCAAAGCGAAATGATTTTAAAAGATGGGACCTCACTATCTGATGCAGAACAATTAAGCAAGACTCTTTCTGGGGAATTGGTTATGACAGATGGGATTGAAGTGGCGGTAGAAGAGAATGCCAATGCAACAAAGAAGGTCACAGCTTCCATTACTGTAACAGAAGGAAAAGGGTTATATAATATCACCGACATAAATCAAAAAGTAATGAGTTTAAATGATGGTGATGTTGCTATTACAAGAAAATTGGCAGAAAAGTTAGATGTGAGTGTAGGAGATACCGTTTATTGGCATTTATATGATAAGGAAAAATGGGTTGCATCAAAAGTGACGATGATTAATCGAAATCCGCAGGCTACTGGGATTACCATGACGAGATCAGAATATGATAAAAGTGGATATTCCTATCAACCTTTGATTTGCGTAACAAATGAAAATGTAAGTAACATACAAAATGATGCGTTTGCTGTAACATATGATCGAATTGATATGCAAGCTTCTTTTGATAATAGTATGAAGTCCATGAATTTCATTGTTGCATTGCTAGTTACATTTGCAATTATTATCACAGTGTTGGTACTGTATAATTCAGGTATTTTGTCATTTAATGAGCGAGTCAAAGAGCTTGCTACATTAAAGGTACTCGGATTTCAAAGCGGAACTATCAGAAGACTTTTATTTAAACAAAACCTTTGGCTGTCAATGATTGGTGCTATGATTGGAGCGCCACTTGGTAAAATGATGCTTCAGTATATGTTTGATTCAAATGGAGATGCAATGGATTATTTAGCAGTTATATCAGTACAATCTTATTTGATTAGTGCGATTGTTGTGATTGGTTGTTCAGCAGCGGTGAGTCTGCTGTTCTCTGGAAAATTAAAGAAACTAGATATGGTGGAAGTGTTGAAGGGGTTGGAATAATTAGACTGTGTTTATGGCTTTTATTTTAGCAGAAGCGTAAGAGAAAGCATTATTAATAATAGAAAGGAAGATTTGGTATATGGGCGATAGTGGCATGTCATTTGGATATGAAGTTTCAGCAATGGTTGGAATCGCATTGCTAATGCTAATGATTTTATTTATTAAAAATAAATTATTTAAGATGATACATAAGGCGAATCGTAAGTAGAGTTCATTTTTTGAATGTTCAGGAAGCATTTCATCAGAAAGACACTGACTATCAAATACATAATATGTTTGAGTATAATGGAATAGTAGGAGAATATTTGAAGCAGTAAATAAAAAGCCCTCTAAAAAGAATGTGGGTTTTTGCAAAGAATTATATAATAGTTAAAAAACTAACTGAAATTAAACTGATTAAATTTTAAGAAGGGATATGTATGAAAATTAAATTAAAGGGTGTAATGGAAACTTTATTGATTCCACTAAGTGCACGTGCAACTGAGACAAATAGTAAAAATCCTAGAATAAAAGATGATAAAGCGGTAGAGATGGTATCTAATATAGAATATGATTTTGATAAATTTGATAAAAAGATGAGTCGGGAAGGAGTGATTGCCCGGACAATCATATTAGATCGTGAAACAGAAAAGTTTGTAAATGAATATCCTAATGCAGTATGTATTTCTATGGGCTGTGGATTGGATACCAGGTATCATCGAATCAATCATAATAAGGTTCAATGGTATAATATTGATTTTCCGGAAGTGGTAGCACTGAGAAAAAAGCTTCTATATGAAAATAAAAATGTACATGCCATAGGAAAATCAATTCTTGATATGAGCTGGTTAGATGAGGTGGTAATAGAAGGAAGAGAAGTACTCATTATCATGGAAGGATTACTTATGTATTTTACTGAAACGGAAGTGATACAATTATTTTGTATAATAAGGAGCCATCTTCCAAATTGTACTATTCTGATAGAAATTATGCATCCATTTATTGCCAGACATTCAAAATACCATGATACGGTAAAGAGTACAGATGCTTCCTTTCACTGGGGAATCCAATCAGGAAAAGATATGGAAAAGTTATGTGAAGGATTCTGCTTTGTTCAGGAATGGAATCTTTTTGAAGAAATGAGAAACAGTGGAATCATGTTTCAATTGGCAGGAAGTATACCGTTCATTCGAAATAAAAATAATAAAATAGTAAAATTAGTGTTAAAAGAGGTTGATGGATTTCGAAAATACTGAATATTTAAGAAACAAGATGTATGCTGGGTCATCAAAATTTTGCATAGAAAAAACCTCCTAATATATAGTGTTTATTGTATCTAAAAAAGAAAAACACTACACTGGAGGTACACGAGTGAAAAATATGTAATTATTAAGTTTTGAAGATATAGAATACTAGGCATAATAGTAGTTGTGTTGCTCCTTTATGAGTATGTTTTGTGTGGTAACTTAACAATATACAATAAAAGTAACAATCGCTACTAATTTTTAAAATGGAAGAAAAAGCATAACAAAATAAAATATGTAGTGGGATACATGTACCTAGACTAGCCATCGCGGTAGTGATAGAGTAAGGGGAAGTTTCTTGGTTGAATCATCATTGAATAAATATCATTGACATATATTCAATGAGGAACTATAATGCGTTTATAGGAGGTGAAAAATGAGAATATCAAAAGAACCGGAAGTTCGTAAACATGAAATAGCAGATACTGCCATGCAAATTTTTGCAGAGAAAGGTTATGAAGCAACTTCAATGAAAGATATTGCAAAAGCAGTCAATGTTGTTCCAGGTCTTTGTTATAATTATTTTAAATCTAAATATGAATTATATGAATATGCCATAACATTGTATGCGAACGAGTGTATTACACCTTTAGTTGCAATTTTGCAAAGTAAAGAAGAAACATTGGATGGTTATTTTGTAAAAATAATGGATGTATTTATCAGAAATGATGGAAAAGAAAAGTATCATGATTTTTTTCATAAAGATGGAAATCAACTATTTCATAAACAGTTAGAGATAATAATGAATGATAAGGCTCAACCATATATGGAAAAATTTATTATTCGCTTGAACCAAAATGGACAGTTAAATATTGAAGATCCTACCAGTATCTCTAAGTTTATTGTGTATGGGCAATCTCCAATTGTAAATGATGATTCCCTAACATCAGAAGAAAAAGTAGATAAAGTAATGTCAATTATTAAAGTATTATTGAAATAATACCTCGGTGAATATCCGAGGTAAAAAAATAATTTTCGAATGAATAAGTATCAATGAATAATATTTAATAGTGTTCAAACAAAATAGGATGCAAGAAAAGTTATTAGTTAGAAATGTCAAAAGTTAAAAAACAACGGAGGTAAAAGAATGAAAAATATAGCATTAATTACAGGAGCAACAAGCGGGCTTGGGTTGGCATATGCAAAGGAATATGCAAAAAAAGGATACAATCTTATTATTACCGGAAGAAGGGAAGAAAAGATTAAATCAAATGCAAGAGATATAGAAAATATTTATAATGTAACAGTAAAAGTAGTTATCGTAGATCTTGCATATGAAAAAGGTTTGAATATTCTTCTTGATGAAATAAGAGAAGATGAGATTGAAGTATTGGTTAACAATGCGGGGTTTGGATTAAAGCCTACATTTTCGGAAGTGCCAAAAGAAGATATGGATAACATTATGTTTTTACAAATGAATGCAGTTGTTGTTTTAACCCAGAATATATTAAAGCAAATGTTAGTCAGAAATAGGGGGACAATTATTAATATATCTTCTGACGGCGCATTTGCAGTAATGCCAAGAAATGTTTTATATTCTTCAACAAAACTGTTTATTCTTAATTTCACAGAAGGACTATATATGGAACTGATAGATTCTAATGTTAAGGTTCAGGTGGTGTGTCCAGGCTTTATTGATTCGGATTTTCATGAAAGTGCTGGAATGAATGTAGTGAAGAAGAAAAAAGGATTTATGAAATTCATGGCACCAGAAGAAATTGTTGATATTGCAATGAAAGATTTGAAGAAAGGAAAGGTAGTAAGTATACCTGGAGCGGATGCAAAAATAATACGGATTATGGCTAAGATTATTCCAAGAAAATCATTTTATAAAATAGTTATTAATTTTACAAGAAAGAGAAATGAAAAACTGCACAGATAGGCAAGCTGAAAGAGCTGGAAAGGTATATAGTAATTCAATAGAATAATACGCTGTGTGAAAATTTCCCTCATCGCCCTCACTATTATGTTAATATAAAACAAACATTCTAACGGGGCGAAGTCTATGTATACGTTGGGAACTAAAAATAATAAAAAGATTACAATTATATTTTATTGTATTTCATAGGAGTGTTTCTAATAAAATAAATTGTAAAGAGAAGATTAGTTCTTTTCTTTGATATTAAGTATGAACTGGCTATTGTCTGAGGTAGTAATTATAAATGAATTTTTCCCATCAAGTGTATCGATATCTTTGATAGGAAGAGAAGATTCATTTATTGTATCGAAAAGTAGATCTTTTAAAATATTAATATCCATGGTAGTCCCCTTTTTTAAT
>Ga0302165_10000607_pt1 | contig 12969 bp, 13 predicted proteins | sample I_Fen_E3_2_FD_193499 | JGI IMG/M metagenome (GOLD analysis project Ga0302165, IMG submission 193499) | Peat permafrost microbial communities from Stordalen Mire near Abisko, Sweden - I_Fen_E3_2 | ecosystem: Environmental > Terrestrial > Soil > Wetlands > Permafrost | place: Sweden: Abisko...
ATTATTAACATATACATCAACATTAGAAACATTATAATCCATAAATTCAAACAGTTGTGCAACGGTGTAGTAATTCTCAATCTGAATAATATCATTCTCATTAATTGAATAGAATTCAGATTTTAGCTCGCCGTTTACATAAGCAAATCTAGGACAGATGATTTTTTTGTTATTTACAATAAAGTGAATGCTTGAGTTGTGCTCTTCAAGCTGACCAATTGAAAATGTGGCTGGTTCGCCTACGGTTGACTCTACTATTTCTATAATGTCATTCTGATTGATTTCCGTATTTAAATTGGTTAGTTTGTCATTGAGCTTTACAACAGCGCCTTCACCGGATACACCACGAACTAAACGGGCTTTATTATTAATTGTAAAGTTTAGTTCTTTTCCTCGTCTTGGAAAAAGCTTCTCGTTAGGGAAACCAATTTGCATAACTGCATCTACAATGGTAAGCTTATTGTTATCATATAATTTCAAACGTTGATTATTTACCGTTACAAATACAAAATTGTTTTTTTGACTATAGTAATTTGTGCAAATACCAATCGGAGTTACATACAATGAATCTTTTTGGAAATCTTCAACCATAAAGTCAACCGTTGTAAGAACTTCTTCACCTCTTACAGCGACTCTTTCCTTCGGTAAATTCAAATAATTAGCCACTTTTTCTGTATAGCCTAACATTTTTCCACCGCCACCAACAATAAATACGGCGCTTGTAGATTTTCCACCATTTATCTCTATTATCTTTTCGGCTGCTTCTTTTGCAATCCTATCAATAATTGGTTCCGCTTCTAACCGTAGATCTTCTACTTGAACATCTTGCGTTAAACCCATAATATCTTTGTAGGTAATTGGACCATTTTCATTGTTCATACTTAATTTGATGACTTCTGCAGTATTGAAATCCACAAGGCATTTTTTCGCAATAACCTCAGTTATTTCATCTCCTGCAAATGGAATCATTCCATAGGAAACAATACTTCCATCCTTCGTAATACAAATATCTGATGTACCGGCCCCAACATCTATTAGAGCGATATTAAGAAGCCTGAATTGTTCTGGAATTGCTATATTGATAGCGGCAATTGGCTCTAATGTAAGACTTGCTACTTGAAGCCCAGCAAAATTAACCGCTTCATATAAGCCATCTACAACTTCTTCAGGAAGAAAGGTTGCAATTAGTTCAACACCAATCTTATTTGCTTTGTGGCCTTCAAGATTTTTGATATCGTAATCATTTAACATATACCGAATCGGTGTATTTCCTACACAGAAGAATTTTGCTTTGTTTGAACCACCATTTAGCTGATAATGTGCTTCTTCAACAGCTAAGAGATTCAGTGAATAAATGTGTTCCTGCAAAACTCTAGTTTCTTCTTCAAATTCAAATTCTTTCGTGATATTAACAGTTTTAAGCACTCGTCCAGCAGCGGCGATGCAGACATCAGTAAGTTCTTTGCCAAGTTGTTTTTCTAACTGATTCTTAACATTACGAATTGTTTCACCTACCTTATAGATATCATGAATCTGGCCATCGAGCATAGCTCTAGTATCATGTTCCTTGACTGCCATTGCAACTACTTTGAAATTGCCTCTATCAAGATATCCAACAACGCCAACGATATTACGTGTTCCTATATCAAGCCCAAACACCCAATCATCCTGAAGCTTATTCAAATTGTCCATAATTGTCCCCATCTCCGCACTGATCCCAAAAGTTTTCAATCTTTGATTAAAAGCTAATGTATACATGCTATTGTATATTTATATAGATTTTTTAACTGTTAGTAATGTTTTTATCTGCAGCAAAGTATCATCTAATTTTTTGTTATTATTGATGATTGTTTTGCAATGTCTTTTGAATTCTTCTGGTCTTAATTGATTTTTAAATACTTCTTTGATTTTGTTATCATCATAGCCTCGGCTTGCTCTCAATCTTTGAATCCTTACATCCTCTGAAGCATATATATACCATAATTCATCGCATAATATCTCATAATGATCTTCGATTAATAATGCGGCTTCGATAAATATATAATCATACGTTTCTTCACATTTTAACTGACCAATCTGCTCTGTAATTAATTTTTTGACTAACGGATGAATAATACTATTTAAGACAATCAATTTATTTTTATTACTAAATACAATTTCAGCGAGCTTTTCGCGGACAATATTTTTATCATTATCAAGAATTTGTTCACCAAAAATCTCTAAAACTTTGTTGTATCCTGCATGTCCAATTTCCATAGTTTCTTTTGCTACGTCATCCGCTTTGATTATAAATGCATTGAAATTATTTTTTAGTAATTCCAGCACAGCTGACTTGCCAGAACCAATTCCACCGGTTATTCCAATAATTCTCATAATCACCTACTCTTTTTTATTTTACTCTAAAATATCAAGTGAACATTCTACTGTTTCACTGTTTTAAAGAAATGGTTAGTGTGCCTCAAACCAATTTTTACCTTCATTCATATCAATTTCAAGTGAAACTAATAAGCTTGCAGCACCTAACATATTTTCTTTTAGTATTTCCTTAACTTTATCTATTTCATCTTCGTATGTCTCTACTAATAATTCATCGTGAATTTGCAAAATTAATTTTGACTTGAGCTTATTTTTGCTTAATGCTTCATAGACCTTAATCATTGCTATTTTGATGATATCTGCTGCTGTTCCTTGTATTGGTGAATTCATTGCAATTCTTTCGCCAAATGCACGTTGCATGAAATTACTTGAACTAAGCTCTGGGATTGGGCGCTTTCTATCAAAAATAGTTGTAGAATAACCTTTTTCCTTTGCGTCTTCAACTAATCCGTTTATAAATTCTTTGATATCTGGATAAGTTTCAAAATACTTTTCGATATATGCATTTGCTTCTTTTCTTGAAATACTCAATCCTTGGCTAAGTCCAAATGAACTAATACCATATATAATACCAAAGTTAACTGCTTTCGCGTTGCTTCTTTGTGTATTGGTTACTTCTTCAAGTGGCACATGAAACACCTGTGAAGCTGTAATTCTATGAATATCCTGCTCGGAATTATATGCTTCAATCAACTTCATGTCTCCAGACATATGAGCCAATATTCGAAGCTCAATCTGTGAATAATCAGCATCGATAAAAACACATCCTGGTTTGGCAATAAATGCTTTTCTGATTTCACGGCCAAGTTCCATTCTGATTGGAATGTTTTGAAGATTAGGTTCTGTACTGCTGATTCTTCCAGTCGCTGTAATTGTTTGATTAAATTTACCATGAATTCGGCTATCTTCACCAATATAAGAAGACAATCCATCCGCATAAGTCGATTTTAGTTTCGTTAACTGACGATATTCTAGGACTTTTCCTACAATAGGATAATCACCTGCAAGCTTTTCAAGCACGTCGGCTGCTGTCGAATAGCCACTCTTGGTCTTTTTGCCATTTGGAATCTGTAGTGTTTCAAATAAAACAACACCCAGTTGCTTTGGTGAATTGATATTAAAATCCGTTCCTGAAAGTTCATGTATTTCATTTTCAAGTTCTGTGATTCTTATCTGTAATTTATCACCATATATCTTAAGACCATCTTTATCTACCATGATACCTTCTTTTTGCATACTGTATAATACAAATAGTAAAGGCATTTCAATTGTTTCAAACAGTTCCAACATATTTGTGTTGCTTAATTCATCCTCTATTGTTTCCCATGCATTATAGATTACATAGGAACTCAGACATGCGTATTTTGATAATGCATCTTCATTGACAAAAGCAGCTTCTTTGAAACTAAGTTTCCCTAGTATATCTGCCTTAGTTGGCAATGACAATTTCAAATAATCTCTTCCAAGTTCGTCAAACGAATAACTTTCCTTCAAAGGATTCAAAAGATATGCCGCCAATCCAACATCTGTGAGCATATTAAATTCACAATCCTTTAAAATATCCAATTGTTCTTTGAGATTCAAGAATATCAATTTATTTTTCTTGTTACTAAATGCTTTGGATAAATCAGTGATTTTTCCAATTAAATAACCTTCATTAATAAATCCTTGAATTGGAATATATAATGATGACTTTTCTGTGCATTTGAATGTGAATGATGCACCAAAAAGTTGGTTATCTTCATATGCCAAAAACACACCGATATGTTCCGCGTTCATCATACCTAAAAATGTATTCTCGATATCACTTAGTTCAGTCAAAATCTTCATATGCTTATAAGCTTCGGGTTCTGTAGAAACAACTTCAGTGTCAAACTTTTTAAGTAAGGATTTAAAATTATATTTTTTGAATAATTCATAAGATTCCTTGGTGAATAGATTGTTGAAAATTGCATCGTCAATGTTATATTCTATAGGAACATCTGTATCTATGGTTGCAAGTACTTTACTTAATTGAACTTGTTCATAATTTTCTGATAAAGAAGATTTTGCTTTGTTAGGAGTTAGTTCATCAATATTAACATAAGCATTCTCGATTGATTTATATTTTTGAATGATTGCAGAAGCTGTCTTTTCACCAATGCCTGGTGCTCCAGGTATATTATCAGATGCATCGCCCATTAATGCTTTAATATCAATAAACTCTGCAGGTGTAACTCCATATAACTCAAATACTTCTTTGGCGTTATAATCTTCTACTTCAGTAACCCCTTTTTTGGTCTTTGGTATTCGAATCTTGACTTTTTCAGTGGCAAGTTGAAGCATATCGCGATCTCCAGAAATCAAAGAAACATCAAGTCCGATTGATTCTCCAGATTTTGCTAGTGTTCCTAGTAAGTCGTCTGCTTCATAACCTTCTTTTTCAATGATTGTAATATTCATGGACTTCAGTATTTCTTTTATTAATGGAACTTGTTGTCGAAGTTCTTCAGGCATAGATTTCCTAGTACCTTTGTAAGCTTCAAATAGCTTATGACGAAAAGTTGGTGCACTTAGATCAAATGCTACGGTTAGATAATCTGCATGCTCTTCCTCGAGAATCTTAAACATTATAGTTAAAAATCCATACATTGCATTCGTATGAGTTCCCTCTGAATTTGTCAAATCTGGGACACCATAAAATGCTCTGTTAAGAATACTGTGACCATCTATTAACACTAATTTTTTGCTCATGATTACTCCATTCTTTATATTATTGTGTAAATGTATAAAGCAATAGCTGCGAAAATACAAATCACTGATGTTATAATTGCAATTTTAATATAATGTTGTGATTTTTTATATTTTATTATACTGAGTTTTGAGTCATTCAGTTTTTTATCTACTAATCCTTTAAAATTGTAAGACTCAATTAAAGTTTTATATTCTTCTGAGCCATAATCTAAATTAACGTCATCTTCAGCCAGGCCATACTCAACTATATAATATATCTCTAATTCTTCCTGACATTCCTTACATCCAAGTATATGATTTACAAATATTTCCTCGTCTTTTATAGACAGTTGATTCTTATCAAATGCCCCAATTGACTTTTGAATCTGCTTACAATCCATTGTTACTCCTTATCTTACAATTAAGATATATGAAAATGATGATTTACATATATAAGATTATCACAAAATCAAGTTATGTTCAACTATTAACCAAATGCTGTTGAAAAAACAACGCATTATTCAACTATTGATTATCTGCATAAAAAAGCCTCAAGTATAATATTTCACTTGAGGCGAATGAAAATCTAATCATGATTTTATGTGAATTATGTTTCTAAGTCATTATTTTGCAGTTTCTCTAATTTTACACATTGGACATATTGTTTTTGAATCATCAATGTCCCATCCTTTTGCTCTATATAAAATCATAATAATGTTCTTTTCTGTAAACTCCGTCACATCAGTACGATTACATTTATCGCATTTTACTCCTGATATTATCATTGTAATCTCCTGTTCTATTTATTTTATTTATGATTCATATTGCTTGAAAATACAAGGGAAACTCATAAGAAATTCTCTTTTCAATAAAAAAGGTGAAAGCCAAAATTTATAAGCTTTCACGTTTATATTTGTGAATCAAAGTTAACACAGTTAGTATAGGTGTTTGTAATTTTAAAGTCAATAGAGAAAAAAAGGGGGTTTTATAAAAGACTCCCTTAGTTCTATGAATTGATGTTTCTTGCATTATTATAAACAAATATTTCAATGCAATTTGTCACAGATATTTTAACAAAAAATACTCCCAACAGCATACAATGATTTTGCTAAATCGTCTCTGTAGTCTGAATCGTTGGGATTTAAACTATTAATCACGACCCCATCACTTCCTACTCTTGCAGTTGCATGGATATATCGGTCATTCTCGATATACATAGCAATATGGCCAGGAAAATACAACAAATCACCTTTTTGCTTTTTATGAAATGGTATTTCTTTAACTGGAAATCCATTCATGATTTTTGCATCTCGATAAATCAAAATTCCTTGAAACATATAACACATAGATGTTAATCCTGAGCAATCAATCCCTAATGGAGTTTTGCCTCCCCATCGATATTGAATTCCACAATATTTTTGGGCTGCAAAGATTACATTCTCACGAAAATCAGCAACGCTAATGTTGTTGTTTTGCGGCAACATATATTCCCACAAACCCTTTTGTGAAAATTCCTTTTCGATTAATAACTGTTTCTTCACAAAACCGCATAAGCCATTTGCCAATCGTACTTTAACCCAACCTATATTATCATTTCGCCAGTCAATCACCTCAATAATAGCACCTTTGGGTAAAGTGCTCAGGCGAACTGCTTGGACTTTTGGAATTGATTGGATATCTACAGTAAAGGCATCTATCACCATCAAATCAGAGTTTTCCCACTCTTTTAGCGCAATTAAAGGAAGTGTGTGCAGTTCCTCTTTTTTGACATAGCCGGTATAATTATAAAATGTCCTGATTGGTAAAAATCCATTTTCTTCACTACCGGTAATTGCAACACCCATTCCATGCAATCCTTCATCTGTAATAGATGATACACTTCCATATTCTGTATTTCTTGTTTCGCTAGGTATTTCGTAAATGCTCGTTATTGCCTTATAAAATAGCCCATACACAATACTATCCCTCCTGATAAAAGATTGATTTATCCTTATGATAGTATATTAGAGTGAAAACAAAAAGTAGAACAATTTTTTGACTATTTTGGGACAAATATTCAATCATTTCCAATAATTCAAGGTGTACTTCTTTGTGTACCGTCCTTTAATAAATCGACCATTTCGACGACGGTAAGTTCCCCGTTTGCTTCTACTCACCGATTATCGACTTTCTCTGGATAAAGATCATGATTTGCCATACGATTAAAAGCAATTTCTTCCCATTTGGTATGTTCCTGTCCATAATTGCAATATGGGTCGATAGAAATACCACCTCGAGGGGTGAATTTCCCCCATACTTCAATATATTTGGGGTCCATAAGACGGATTAAATCCTTCATAATTATATTAATACAATCTTCATGAAAATCACCATGGTTACGAAAACTAAAAAGATAAAGTTTTAGTGACTTGCTTTCTACCATATTAACATTTGGAATATAGGATATCGTAATCGTCGCAAAATCTGGTTGCCCAGTGATTGGACAGAGGCTTGTAAATTCGGGGCAATTAAATTTAACAAAGTAATCATTTCCCTGGTGCTTATTTACAAATGTTTCTAATATTTTAGGATTATAATTACTTTCATATTTGGTACCTTGATTTCCTAATAGCGTAATTCCAACTGTTTCCTCGTTATTTCTTCCGTTCATAGTTTCCTTCACTTTCTTTTATAATGCTGGATCGATGATACCATTTTGGGCGAAAGCTTTGGCACGGTCAATGCATGTACCACAGACTCCACATGGTTTATCCCCACCTTCATAACAGCTCCAAGTCAATTCAAATGGCACCATTAATCCGATTCCTTTTTTAACAACTTCTGGTTTTGTCAATGAAACAAAAGGAGCCTCAATGCGCAACTGCTTTCCACTCCCTAAATAGATTGCTTCATTCATTGCATTATTAAATCCACTGCTACAATCTGGATATGCATCTCCAGCTGCATCGTCGCTATGTGCTCCATAATATATAATGCTACAACCTTTTGATATAGCAATACTAGCAGCTGACGATAAAAACAACCCATTTCGAAATGGCACATAGGTTGAAACTGGTTTTCCATTCGTAAGTTTTAACTGCTCGGCATAATCACTTTTTGGAATCTCTGATTCTGAGTGATCTAAAAGACAACAATCACTATATTCAAATATCTTAGTTAAATCCAAATAAATATGTTCCACCTGATAATATTCTGCAATTTTTTTGGAAGCTTCTATCTCTTTGGAATGTTTTTGCCCATATGAAATAGATAGTGCAATTACATTTTCCTTGCCATATTGATCAATTGCCAAACCTAAACAGGTGGTACTATCCACTCCGCCACTAAATAAAACCAATACTTTCATACTCTTATCTCCATTCCTGTGTCTTGTTAATGTAAGCCACATCTCAAGTTTGTGTTATTTTATTTTAAACGCATTTGCAAATTAATATCGGTCATAAACCGTCCGCGTAAAGTTGAAGTCTGCGTTTTTGCAGAGGTTTTCTTAATTCCACGTGTACTCATACAGCTATGGCATCCTTCAATTAAGACTGCAACATCAGCCGATTCGGTAACTTCTTGCATGATTTCCGCGATATCAGACCCGATACGCTCTTGGAGCTGAAGACGCTTCGATACCATATCTGCAATTCTTGCAATTTTACTTAATCCAATTACTTTACCATTTGGTACGTAGGCAACCGAAACCTTCATATCGTACATCAGTGCCATATGATGTTCACAATAACTAAATATTTCTATGTCTTTCACAATGATTAAATCTTGATTATCTTGAACAAATTCTAAATCATCTTCAAATGTTTTATTAAACATGGTTGCGATTTCATGGTTGCTATACTTCATTCCTTCAAATACTTCCGCATACATACGAGCAACCCGCTCCGGAGTACCTTTTAATCCTTCTCGGTCAGGATTATCACCCAATGCCACTAGAATACCTCTAATATGTTCTTGAATTGCTTCTATATCAATTGCCATTTTATCTACCTCCGGTTCGAACTTATATATAATTGTATATTGGTATATATCCTAATAGGTACATATACTTAAAGTTTGTTATACACCTCGTTTATTTGGATCCCATATTACTTTGTGCATCTGCAACTGCATTGTCACATCATTCAAACAGTTTTTAATTAAAAAATTCACTATTTCTTCCAACTCAATATTTCCAAATACAGGGCTTATATATACGTGGCACTTCGTTGTTAAATCATATTCTGTTATGATAGCTTTTGCACGATTTAAGTCCTGTGCACTACCAACTACGAATTTAACAGTATCTTGCTTAGAAAGTATTTTGAAATTGGAAACTAACATGTTTGCTTCCATCAAACTTCCAGGAAGCTTATAATCCATTGTAAATGCAGGAGAATTGCTGATACCAACAAAAGAATTTAAATCTATACTTCCATTCGTTTCGATTTCAACGCGTAAGAAATTGTCTGTTGCAAGTAATTGAAGTAGTATTAATATATCTGGGACAAGCAGTGGTTCCCCACCGGTTAAAGTTACATTTTTGATACCGGTCTCTTTAATATAATCATAGATTTGATGCTCTGTCATGAAAGTGAAAGGTGCATCCTTCGCATTAGCCCAGGAAGTGTCGCAAAAAGAACAAGCAAGATTACAACCTTGAAACCGAATAAATACAGCCAATTGCCCTGCAAATACACCTTCACCATTAATACTAATGAATTTTTCTACTACTTTATATTGTGTCATTGGAATCCTCCTCATAGGAAGCACAATTATTCGGTGTTTCATAGACTGTAGCCGATTTTACTTGATATCCTTTTTGTGCAATTCTATCATAGAAATATTTTGCTAGATTTTCAGCAGTGGGGCGAAAAGTCATTGTGATGAGCCGAAATCCTTCACCCTCTAATGCCGCAACTGTTCCAGGCTTCAATGTGTTTTCTTCTATAATAAAGGCATGATCTAAGAAATCCACTTCTTCTTTGATATCTTTTTTTAAATCCCCAAAATCCACTAGCATTCCATTTGACTGCTGATCGGTTTGCAGTGTATTACTTTTAACTTCAATAATAACGCGCCATCTATGGCCATGAATATTACTACATTTTCCATCATATCCTGCCAAGAAATGTGCAGAATCAAAGCTATCTTCTGTTTTTAAACTATACATACAAATAATCCTTTCAAAAAAAAATAGACATATCAACTATGTCTATTTTTTTAATATCATTGCATAGATAATTCGCGAAGAGTTATCGCAAATCATCAATTCATTTTATATTAAAATAATAGCCCTAGTTTTGTTTAGAGACAGGATGGTACAAATAAACTGTCTTGTGTTTTGCATATGAATTATACAACCGAATGCTGGGTTGTGTCAAGTATGTCAATGTTATATGTTGTATGTTTATACCAATTTTATATGGTTATATATCACAAAAAATCTTGCAATAATACGGCTCTTAGAGGAGCAGCTTCCGCTCCGACTATATATATAGGTGCCGCGAAAAGAAAATATGAGCCTTCATCAACATCTTTTAATCGAAGCCCTTCAATGATAACGATATCAACTTCAAGTAAAATCTTATGGGTTTCATGTCCAGGCTGACTTCTTTCAATTCCAAGTCCGTCGGTGCCTGCACCTATTATTTTTTTATCTTTTAAATATTGTGCTCCAGACTCATCTAAAAATATAAAGTCTCCCTCTAATATATCAAGGTAAGAATTTTTCGTTTTAAATAATACGAAATCTCCTTCTTCTATATTTTTGGATTTTAAATCATCTGCAGTTATCTTATCATCAACCATGGTTAAATCAAGTACTTTGCATTTTGTAATGACCTTAGAAAGATCAAGGCTTTCAACGAGTGTACCATTTGGTATAATATGCTGGGAACGATCTAAATGAGTTCCTGTATGCATATTCATATCGATTCTACTCTCGAATGCAGAACCTGTAGTAAAATCACTTTGTACTTTTAAATTAGGGCGTTTCTCTTCTTTACCTTTGTATACAGGCATATAATGAGTGATTGGCATTGATATATCTATTATTTTCATTTCATTACCTCCAGATTTTTGTAACGTATAGGTTTGTATTGAATCTAACTTGTATCTATTTGCTTTTAAATAAAAGCCTTGCTTATATCGTCCACCACTTTTTGCCATCTCTTGCAAGAAGCTCAAATGATTTCACTGGTCCCATACTTCCTGAATCATAATTTGGGAAATCCAATTTGCTTTTTTCTCTGTGTGCAATTATTTGGTCAGCAATTGTCCATGAAGCTTCCAATTCATCCCATCTTGTAAACAAGGTAGCATCGCCACGAAGAGCATCAAAAATCAATCGTTCATAAGCTTCTGGTGTATTTCCTTGCATTTCAGCTACATGACTTGTTTCCATTTTAGTTGGAACAATATCTTCTAATGTAGTGAAATCTTTCGTGTTAAATTGGAAAAACACACCTACTTTTGGCTGGATTTGAATCACCAACAAATTAGGCTCCTGGATTCTATCTTTAAAATATAAGATATCTGGAAATGATTTAAACTGAATTACAATTTGTGCGGCTTGTGTACTTAATCTTTTTCCAGTCCTTACATAAAATGGCGTCCCTGCCCATCTAAAGTTGTTAATATGAAATTTTAATGCAACAAATGTTTCCGTATTCGATTGTGGTAATACCATATCCTCATCACGATAACCAAGTACTGGCATTCCATCAATAAAACCTTTTCCATACTGTCCAAATACGACATCATCTCTTAGGCTTTCAGGTGAAAATTCTTCAATTGCATGAATTACCTTTAATTTTTCGCTACGTATTGAATCGGTTTTTAAGTTTACAGGAGGTTCCATTGCTACCAAGGACAAAATCTGAGTGATATGATTTTGTATCATATCTCTTAAGGCACCAGAAGTCTCATAATATCCAGCTCTTGAACCAACTCCGTATTGCTCACTAAGTGTAATCTGAACATTATCAATATATTTATTACTCCACAGTGACTCAAAAATAGGATTACAAAATCTTAAAACCATAATATTTTGTATCATTTCTTTTCCAAGATAATGGTCAATTCTGTAAATTTCTTTTTCGCCAAATACTTTTAGTAAACTTTCATTGAGTTTCTTTGCAGTTTTAAGATCTTTACCAAATGGTTTTTCAATAACAAGCTTTTTTGTACCCTTTTCGCCTGGGGCTAAGTTGTTTAGACTTAGGCTTTCAACAATCGTCTCGAAATATTGTGGCGCTACAGCTAGATAAAAAAGGCGATTCCCTTTTGTATTATATTCCTTATCTAAATTGCACAAATAATCTTTTAGTGAATTATATCCATCAGTCTTAGTAAAATCCAATTCAAAATAATACAAAATATTATTCAGCTTCTCCAAAACACTATCTTCTATTTTGTTGCGCGAAAATTGTTTTAGTGAAACAAGTATCTCGTTTTTATACTCATCGCTTGTTTTTGTTTTTCTACCAATTGTGACAATCGCAAAATTCTCTGAAAGTAAATTATCGTGTACAAGATTATACAATGCTGGAATTAATTTTCTGTGAGTTAAATCACCAGTTCCACCAAATATAACCATTATTGCGGATAAATCCATTGTTTTTATTTCATCATTATTCTCTATGATCATATATAGCTCCTTAAGTTGTACTATCTAGTAAGTCACAATAACTAATTATTCATTCTGACTAATTAGTTATTCTATCTAGTAAATTGTTCTATCTATTTATTCATTTTGTCTAATTAGTTATTCTATCTAATTATTCATTCTATCTAACTAGTCTATTTATGTTAGTAATATTATTTTTTTAAATATATATTTCGAGGTCTTTTACCAATTCGTATGAAAGGTTCCTTCCATATCGGTTCTTTGATACGTAT
>Ga0302165_10000608_pt1 | contig 12943 bp, 10 predicted proteins | sample I_Fen_E3_2_FD_193499 | JGI IMG/M metagenome (GOLD analysis project Ga0302165, IMG submission 193499) | Peat permafrost microbial communities from Stordalen Mire near Abisko, Sweden - I_Fen_E3_2 | ecosystem: Environmental > Terrestrial > Soil > Wetlands > Permafrost | place: Sweden: Abisko...
TGTTGTTATTATATTTATAGTTGGATCAATTCTGTCATCACCACTTGTAAATGCAAGTAAATACCAACAATTATTAACAGTAGAAAAAGGAGATTTTGCTTCTGATATAAAACCAGTTTCATATGACAAAATCCCTGTACTTGACAAAGATTCAGCTTCTATAATAGGCAGTCGAGTAATGGGCACTATGGTGGATATGGTTTCACAATATGAAGTCGATGATAATTATGTTCAGATTAACTATAATGATAAGCCTTTTAGAGTTACACCATTAAAATATGGAAATCTTATAAAGTGGTTTACGAACAATGGCAAGGGGATTACTGCATATATCAAAATAGATATGACAACGCAGGTTGCCGAGAGTGTCAAACTAACAGAAGGTATTAAGTATTCAACAAGTGATCATTTTAATAGAAATATTTATAGACATTTACGATTTGCTTATCCTACTTATATCTTTGATACTTTGAATTTTGAAATTGATGATAGTGGAACACCATACTGGGTATGCCCTGTTAAACAGTATAATATTGGCCTTTTTGGTGGAGTTACAATTGGTCAAGTGGTATTGTGCAATGCAATTACAGGTGAACTTACTTCATATGACGCAAAAGATGTTCCTAATTGGGTGGATAAAGTGTATTCAGGTGACTTGCTGGTTGAATTGTACAATTATTATGGTACTTTAAAGCATGGATACTTTAATAGTGTTTTGGGCCAAAAAGATTGTCTCAAGACAACTGAAGGGTACAACTATATTGATATCGATGGTGCTGTATGGTTATATACAGGAATCACTTCGGTTGGAGAGGATCAAGCCAATGTCGGGTTTGTATTAATGAATCAGCGAACAATGGAAACCCGTTATTATGAAATAGCTGGTGCAGATGAACAGTCGGCAATGTCTTCCGCAGAAGGTCAGGTACAACAGCTAGGATATAAGGCAACATTTCCACTACTACTTAACATCGCGGGGGAACCGACATATTTTATGGCACTCAAAGATGACTCCGGACTTGTAAAACAATATGCAATGCTGAATATCGAACAATATCAGACAGTTGCTACGGCCGAAACGGTAAGTGGATGTGAAAAAGCATATATTGCTTTGCTTGCAGACAATGGAATAACTACACCAAAAGTACTAGAAGATAAGACTGCTTCTGGTACGATAACAAAGATTGTGCAAACGGTAGTAGGTGGAAATTCACACTATTATATAATGATTGATAGTTCACAAGATATATATGATGTATCAGTAGTAGATTATATAGATATAATCAAATATAATGTTGGCGATAAAATATCATTTAAGTTTAATGAAGGAACTGGTGTTAAAACAGTGATAGGAATTACAAAGTAATTGAAAAAAAGTTTGACATTGGCTTCAAATATGATAAAATGTCAGTTATATATTGTTAAATACTTTGATGAGGATTAGTAGGTTCTAGAGAGTTTCCAGAGAGCTATCGGTAGGTGTGAGATAGTAACTTGAATAACTGAACTCACCTTTGAGTTTCTTTTCTGAAAGAATCGAGTTGATTTTTATAGGAAAAGACGTGTGATTTACGTTATAGAATATAATGAGTGCACAACGTGCTACACAGGTAGTACGTGTGAATTAGAGTGGTACCGCGAAAAGAATTTTAGCCCTTTCGTCTCTAAATGAGAGATGAAGGGGCTTTATTGCGTACTTACGCGCAAACTTAATATTAATTACATCTGCCACAGGCAGCAAGAAGGAGGATATATTATGACACCAATTTATAACCATAAGGAAGTTGAAAAGAAATGGCGTGGCAATTGGGAAGTAAAACCAATTAACGTGAATGACGGAAAGAAACCAAAGTATTATTGCTTGGATATGTTCCCATATCCATCAGGAAGTGGACTTCATGTAGGTCACTGGAGAGGCTATGTTATCTCTGATGTATGGAGCCGTTACAAAATGCTAAACGGATATTATATCATTCATCCAATGGGATGGGATGCATTTGGTCTTCCAGCAGAAAACTATGCAATTAAGATGGGTGTACACCCTAAAAAGGCTACAGCAGAAAATGTAGCGAATATAAAGAGACAGATTAAGGAAATATCAGCAGTATATGACTGGGATATGGAAGTAAATACAACAGATCCTGAATTCTACAAATGGACGCAGTGGATATTTGTTAAGATGTTTAAAGCGGGTCTTGCTTATGAAAAACAGATGCCTATTAACTGGTGCCCATCATGTAAGACGGGTCTTTCAAATGAAGAAGTTGTAAATGGTTGTTGCGAACGCTGTGGAGCAGTAGTAACGAAGAAGAACCTAAGACAATGGATGTTAAAGATTACAGCCTATGCAGACAGACTTCTTGATGATCTTGATAAGCTTGACTGGCCAGAAAAAGTTAAGAAGATGCAAGGTGATTGGATTGGACGTTCATATGGCGCTGAAGTAGATTTTAAGGTTGATGGATCAGACAAAGCAATTACTGTATATACAACAAGGCCAGATACGTTATATGGTGCTACATTTATAGTGCTAGCGCCTGAACATACAATGGCAAAAGGACTTGCAACGGATGAAACAAAGGCAGCAGTAGAAGAATACATTTATAAATCATCTACACGTTCAAATATCGACAGAATGCAAGCAAAAGAAAAAACTGGTGTATTTACAGGAAGTTATGCAATAAATCCAATCAATGGCAAGAAGACTCCAATTTGGCTTTCAGATTATGTGCTTGCTGATTACGGCACAGGTGCAATTATGTGTGTTCCTGCGCATGATGACAGAGATTTTGAATTCGCAACAAAATTCAATATCCCAATTATTCAAGTCATCGCAAAAGATGGAAAAGAAATAGAAAATATGACAGAAGCTTACACAGAAGCAGCTGGTACAATGATTAATTCAGGTGACTGGAATGGACAGGAATCAGCAATTCTTAAAAAAGAAGCTCCTATAATGATAGAAGATATGGGCTTTGGAAGAAAGACGACGAACTATAAGCTTCGTGACTGGGTATTCTCTCGTCAAAGATACTGGGGTGAACCAATTCCTATCGTTCATTGTCCAGATTGTGGATGTGTTGCAGTTCCAGAAGATCAACTTCCTTTGTTACTTCCTGATGTGGAAACTTATCAGCCAACAGGCACAGGGGAATCACCACTTGCAGATATTGACGAATGGGTAAATACAACTTGTCCAAACTGCGGAAAACCAGCGAAGAGAGAAACAAATACGATGCCTCAATGGGCAGGCTCATCATGGTATTTCTTAAGATATATTGATAACAAGAATAAAGAAGAATTAGTGAATAGAGAAAAAGCAGATGCGCTTCTTCCAGTTGATATGTATATTGGTGGTGTCGAGCATGCTGTACTACATTTGTTATATTCAAGATTCTATACAAAATTCTTACATGATATTGGAGTCGTAGACTTTGACGAACCATTTACAAAGTTGTTTAATCAAGGAATGATTGGTAAAGATGGCGCTAAAATGAGCAAGTCAAAAGGAAATGTTGTATCTCCAGATGAACTTGTAAACGATTATGGCTGTGATTCACTTAGAATGTACGAGTTGTTCGTTGGGCCACCAGAACTTGATGCCGAATGGGATGATAGAGGCATTGACGGCGTACACAGATATCTGAACCGTTTCTGGAACCTTGTACAAGATAATGCTAATTCTGGATTTAAAGTAACAAAGGATATGATGAAATTAAAACATAAGATGATATATGATATTACGACTCGTCTTGAAAGTTTCAACCTGAATACTGTAATCAGTGGATTTATGGAATATAACAATAAGTTTATCGAACTTACAAAGAAACAAGGTGGAATTGACAAGGAAACACTTGAGACAATTGTTACTTTATTAGCTCCATTTGCACCACATGTTGGTGAAGAATTATGGAAGGTATTAGGTCATGATGAAAGTGTATTTACAAGCACAACATGGCCTCAGTATGATAAAGAAGCAATGAAGGATGATGAAATCGAAATCGGTGTTCAGTTGAATGGTAAAGCAAAAGCAGTAATATTACTTCCAGCAGATGTATCAAAAGAAGACGCTATAGCTGCTGCAAAAGTTGCCCTTGGTGAAAAACTGGTAGGTACGGTTGTGAAAGAAATTTATGTTCCAGGCAGAATCATCAATATTGTTGCTAAATAAGTCAGTTGCTAAAATGAAAATTATTATAATCACTTCAACAATATCTAAATATTAAAATAAGAGCATTATTGATTGTAGAAATACAGCTGATAATGCTCTTATTTTAATGCTTAATCATGCACAGAGAACGCTTTTCATATTTTCGAACACTTATTCTTGATATATATGTACTGCGTAATCAATCTACACCACACAGATAAATTCAGCAATCGATAGAAATCAAGCTTTTAAGACAATTCATTTTAATAAAATATTTCAAATTGTTCGGCTAGTGATTCTGTTGACTAGTTTGAAATGTATAAAGTACATTGCTTTACTAGTGATTTTTCTTTTACTTTAAACAATATAATCATTTGTTAAAAAGATGCTTGATATAACCATTTTTAGACCATTTAATATTGCAGACTAATTTTAATTCACCTTTAATACATAGAAATCGCTTACAGAGATTCACAGAAAGCTATATAAACATGCTATAAGTTATATTATATAAGAATTTACTGAACAGCTAAGTCAGTTTGCCCCTCACTTTATTACCATATTCTGGTTTACTTCTTGTCAAATAAGATGTAAAATTAATTTATAAAATTTATAAATACGAAAGTTGAGGGAATTAGTAATGGGATTTTTTGATTTGAAAGCAATCTGTGGTGTTTGTGGTAATGAAGCTGGATTAAATAGGTATAAAATACGGAAGTCAGATGCATGGGTTTGCGCCTCGTGTATGAAAAGAGCGGGTGGAGTACTAAGCGTTAGTCCTAATCACGTTACAATTGAAGATATAAAGGAAATTCTTAATCAAAAAGATTCTAGCGATAATGTAAAAGCTGAGAAGATTCAAAATGGTCAATTAGCAACAGCGGAAGCAATGTATGAAAACTGCAAGAAAAATAACTATGGCTCTGGATTTACAGAAGGTTGGGGAGTAAAACACTTTAAATTAATAGAGGATTCATTAATGAAAGATGAAGAAGTATTAATGACTTTTATCGGACTTCATAATTATATATCTACAACAAAGCATGACAATAATTTTGCTTATGCAATAACAAATAAAAGAATTTTAATAGCACAGAAAAAAGTAATAGGTGAGACTTTACAGACTATTTCATTAGATAATATAAACGATATCACATTGAATGTTGGAATTGTCTTTGGAGTAATGACAGTAGATACTATTAAAGAAAAGTTTAATATAGCCGTTGCGAAGGCATCAGCAAGAAAAATATATGATAAAGTACATCAAATATTTAATGAACAAAAAAATAAAAAAAATAATGGAATTAGTCAGGCAACATCTACATTGTCAGTTCCAGATGAGCTTAAAAAGTATAAAGAATTACTTGATGTGGGAGTGATTAATCAGGAAGAATTTGATACTAAGAAAAAGCAGTTACTGAATTTATAAATCAAACGATAAGGGTTAAGATCATTAATTTGATTTTGCTTTCAATCTCCTCATATGTAAGTTACTATGGATTTGTTTTATGCTAAAAGCAAAGAAACAAAGTTCTAAACTTCTCACTACGTTTGTTAGACAGTAGAACTTTGCATCTTTAAAACATTAAATAAATCCATAAGTTTAAAAAAGTTATGATTGACATCACAAATTATAAATGTTAACATTTAATTAATGTAAATAAAATTTTAAATGCAGTGACAAGGAGGAGTACATATCCTTCAAAATTTCAGAGAGAAGATGGTTGGTGAGAATCTTTATTTTGAGCTTATGGAAGTAGCCTTTGAGCAGTGAACCGAACGAGAATAATTATCTTTAGTAGACTTCACCGGAAAGTTCCACCGTTATAGGGAATAGGTATCGATAGTAATATCTGTACTGATGAGAGCAAAGATAATATCTTTGAATTTAGGTGGTAACACGGATTGATAATAATTCGCCCTAAGCTGGTAAACATACTAGCTTAGGGCGAATTTTCGTACATAAGTTAGTGACTACAATCATAAACAGGAGGTAATGACTATGCAAGTTAAGGGAACTGAGATTTTTGTAAAGGCATTAAAAGAAGAGGGTGTTGATATATTATTTGGGTATCCAGGAGGTCAAGCAATTGATTTGTTTGATGCTTTATATGATCAGAATGAGATTGAGGTTATCATGCCTCGCCACGAACAGGCACTTGTTCATGCAGCAGATGGGTATGCTCGTTCAACTGGTAAAGTTGGAGTATGTCTAGTTACAAGTGGACCAGGAGCAACGAATCTTGTAACAGGAATAGCGACTGCCAATTACGACAGTGTTCCTCTTGTATGTTTTACTGGTCAAGTACCACAGAATTTATTGGGAAATGATGCATTTCAAGAAGTTGATATTGTAGGAATCACAAGAAGTATCTGTAAATATGCAGTAACGGTAAGGGATAGATTAGAACTTCCAAGAATAATCAAAGAAGCTTTCTACATTGCGAGAACTGGAAGACCAGGTCCTGTTGTAGTGGATTTGCCTAAGGATGTTCAGCAAGCAATGGGAAGTGACGAATATCCAAGTGAGGTTAGCATCAGAAGTTATAAGCCAAATGAAGGCGTTCATATGGGTCAGATCAAGAGGGCAATTACGATATTAAACAAAGCAAAAAAGCCATTGTTTTTAATTGGAGGTGGCGTTAATATTGCACATGCAAATAAAGAAATGACAAAGCTTGTTGATATTACAGGTGTTCCTATTATTACAACAATTATGGGAAAAGGTGCCATTTCCACAAAGCACCCATTATATATGGGTAATATCGGGATTCATGGTAGCTATGCAGCGAATCATGCTGTAAGTGAATGTGATGTATTATTTTCAATTGGAACTAGATTTAATGATAGAATTACAGGCAAAATAAGCGAATTTGCAAAAAATGCGACGATAATTCATATTGATATAGATTCTGCTTCTATTTCTAAAAATATTGCGGTTGATATTCCAATCGTTGCCGATGCAAAACTTGCAATTGAGAAACTGATTGAACTTGTAGTTCCAGTTAAAGCAGGGGAATGGGTTGAACAGGTTCGTGGTTGGAAAGAGAAATATCCAATTAATATGGATAAACATAACGGAATGACACCTGAAAAAATCATCAGAACAATAAATGATATGTATAAAAATCTGATTGTTGTAACCGACGTAGGACAGAATCAATTATGGACAACGCAGTATATTGAATTAGATGAGAATAAACAACTACTTACTTCTGGCGGACTTGGGACAATGGGGTATGGATTCCCGGCGGCAATTGGAGCCAAACTAGGCAATCCCAAAAAGGACGTAATCTGTATTACAGGTGATGGTGGGATGCAGATGAATATTCAAGAAATGGCTACTGCAGTAGCCATGGAATTACCATTAATAATTTGTATATTTAATAATGGCTACCTTGGAAATGTTCGTCAATGGCAGGAGATGTTCTATAATAAACGGTACTCAAGTACCTGCTTACGTTACAGAAAAAGTTGTAATAGAGATTGTGGAAATTGCAACAAAGCATGCCCTAAATATACACCTGATTTCATCAAACTTGCAGAAAGTTATGATGCTTATGGAATTAGAGTCACCAAGGAAGAAGAAATTGTAAATGCATTTTTGTATGCAAATTCGAATAAAGAAGGACCTACGATTATTGAATTTATTATTGAGCGTGAAGTTAACGTTTTACCAATGGTACCTGGTGGAAAGCCACTGAACGAAATGATTTTGGATTGCTAAAGGAGGGAATATTTTAATGACAAATAATTCGATTATAAAAAAACGATGGATTTCTTTATATGTAGAAAACCAAATAGGAGTATTGGCTAAGATATCAGGCTTGTTTTCAGGTAAATCATATAATTTAGATAGCTTAACTGTGGGCGAAACTGAAGATTCAACAATTTCTAGAATGACAATTGGAGTTACAAGTGATGACATAACCTTTGAACAGATCAAAAAACAGCTAAATAGAAGTATTGAAGTAATAAAGGTGGTTGATATTACTGATATTCCAATCAATATGAAGGAAATATTATATGTTAAGATTAGTTTCTGTACAGAAAAAGATAAAGAAGAAATATTTAGAATTGCGCAAGTGTTTGATTTGAAAATTGTTGATTATAACAAAAATACGATTCTGATTGAATCACTCCAGACAGAAGTGAAAAATAATGACATTATTAAGCTACTCAATAATGTGTTTATTAACCGACTTGAGGTAGTTAGGGGTGGCAGTGTCGCAATTGAGGCTATCAGCATGACTGACAGGTAAAATTTTTTAATGGGCGATGATAATTTCATTTTGGATCATGGTTGCTAGTGGGAGTGCGTGAGTGAATACAAATGCATCCTTCTAAATTTGTATTCACCAGACACTTACTGGAAACGATTGAAAATTAAATTAATATTTATTCAATATGCGATTAAAAGAGTTTTAAGATTTTAGACTAAAAAAGGAATTAAAGAGAAAATAGAAAAGGGCGTGACGAAATGGTATATGGGATAGTGGGGTATTTGGTGATTATAAATGTGATTGCATTTATAATCTATGGAATAGATAAAAGAAAAGCCAAAAAGCACCTATGGAGGATACCAGAGGCAACTTTAATTGGCTTAGCTTTAATGGGCGGATCGGTTGGAGCTTTTTTGGGGATGAGATTATTTCATCATAAAACAAAGCATATTAAATTTTATGTAGGAGTGCCAGCAATTTTTATGATTGAAATGGTTATAGCAATCATAATTATTGTAAAATTTCAGGTAACTATTTTTTCATAACAGACATCATATTCATCATCATATCGATTCTCTTTTTTTCAGCAGGTGCTAAGTCGGCAGATAAAGTGTCGACGATTTGATGCATTTCTTCATTGGAAAATTGAAGGCCCATTGAATTTGATTTTTTTGACATAGCTAATACTAAGGGAAGAATTTCATCAGAAGATTTTCCATTAGCCATATTTTTAAATTCGTTTATTAGCATTAGTTTTCGTGGATCAAGATTTGCCATATTATTTCTCCTATCATCATAATTAATTAATAATATCATCTGATTTATAATTATCAAAATTAATATTTTCAATTTCACTTAAATATTTATCATAGAGTTTTTTTTGCTCCGCTGACATCATATTATTAAGGGAGCTTGCAGCTTCATTGTTATTATTCAGGTTGCTGTTAACATTGTTTTTCATATTTTTATCGGTATTTTCATTTGAATGCTTACTGTTGTTATCACTAGTGCTCCAATTGTTCTTCCTATTGGTATTATTATTTGAATTTTCACTGCTATTATCATTTTCATTGGCACTTTGATTTTCACTACCATTGTTCTTCGCTTTTTCATCACTTTTGCTAGATTCACTGCCTGCATTCATTCCCATATTATTAAATGCATCAGAAATATTAGGATCATTCATATTCTTTACCATATTGATAATACTTTGAAAATCTTGGCTTTGATCCATATCCTTGTACATATTAAAAACATTAAACATTTCCATAAAACTTTGAAAGGTATTAAAAGTATCCTCGTTTGATTTTGAAAAGTAGGGCATTGTTTCGTATAGAATATCTTTCAATGTAAAATTGGAACGGTTGAAAGAGGTTGTGCTTTCTGCATGAAGAGGCTTTTTGAAAAAATCAATTGTTTGCATCAATTCTTGGAATCTGATAAAAATGGAAATTGTTTTTTTTGTGGAAGTATCTAGAAAGGGAACGACTGCTTTTATCATTTGGGTTGATTCTGAGACAGTCACTCTATCAAATTCTGTAAGGGGAAGTGGTTTGTCACCATCCATATGAACCTCCACGATTTTATATATTAAATATATGCCTTTATTATCATAGTATGATAAAAAACATATGATATATAGAAGATAAAAACGATATGAATTTATAAATCATATGAAAGGAGCTATAATATGAACAGCAACTATATCATTGAGGATAATACAGTATATGAAATAGACGAAGATTGTTCTCAAAATAATAATAAATTGGTGGAGCCAGTAGGCATACTAGACATTGAGCAAGAACAGGTTACCTTTAGCGCATATATTTAGCTTTAGATATAACATAAGCCCGGAAATAATATTCCGGGCTTATGCTATGATAGAGAACTCCGTTAAAAGAAAATATTAACAGAAGCCGCCACCACCGCCACAGCAAAGCAATAAGAGGATTATCCAGATACAACTACTTCCGCCACCATTGCCGCTACCGCATCCACCGAATAAATCGCCTAAGCCGCCACTATTGCCGCCACAACCACCACAGCAAAGAAGCAAGAGAATTATCCAGATACAAGAATTTGAACCAGAACTGCTACTGCTATTACAGCCGCATGGTCCACCACCACAGTTTGTTGCTGCTAAATCACTCATTTTAATTCCTCCGAATAAAATATTTACACTTAAATAATATGTGATGTAGCTTGTATGTGTTACAAAAATAATTTGGTTGCATAAAAAAAGTTTTTGATATAATATTAATAATGGACTGTTGAATCTAAAAACTACAGATTAGTTATTTAAATGAGGTGGAATTTTAACTTATGACAAAACAATTTATTTTTAAAATTATTCATTTAAACAAACAATTTTTCTTCGCTGCAATATTTTTGATTGCAATAGTGAATTATAGAGTTAATATTTTTGCAAATGAACCAGAAGCAACTGATTTGACCAAGTCAACTACAATTAGCATATCAAGTAGTGAGGACAGTTCTTTCCTAAAAGACCAAAGTTACGCTACAAAGAAAACATTGAGTGGTGGGACAACAATTACTTTAACGAATGATTCTGGTATCAAGGGATTTTATATTATATGGGAACAACCACCTGGAGAATGGCAATTAGATGTTAATGGAGTCCCGTTAACATATGGAAAATATGGATTTATTCATGAGTATATAGCATTAGATGATACCGTTAAAAATGCAGTGATTCATATACCGGCGACGGGAGCAATCATTGCTGATGTTTCAACGTTTTCAATTGGAACGGTACAATCATGGGTGCAAGTTTGGAAGCCACCATACGAAGAAGCTGATATGGTTGTAATCCCAACACATGCAGATGATGAGTTCTTATTTTTTGGTGGAACAATGCCATATTATGCAGGAGAGCTTGGATTGAAAGTGCAAGTGGTATATTTAACCAATCACTGGGCTGAATATTATAGACCGCATGAATTGTTAAATGGTTTGTGGGAGGTTGGAATTACCGCCTATCCTATCATTGGTCCGTTTACCGATTATTATTCAACAAGTCTTGAACATGCAATGACGCTGTATCCGATTAATGATGTGATTGGATTTCAAGTACAAATGATAAGAAGATTTAAACCCAAAGTTATAATTGCGCAAGATTTTAATGGAGAGTACGGGCATGGCGTTCACATGCTGAATACATATACGTTATCAAAAGCTTTAGAAATATCCAATGATGCAAATTCGTATCCAGATTCGGCAGCACAATATGGTACTTGGGATGTTCCTAAGACATACGTTCATTTGTATGCAAAAAATCAGATAACTATGAATTGGGATGTGCCGCTAGACGGCTTTGGTGGTACAAGCGCATTTGATATGGCAATACGAGGTTTTGCAAAACATAAATCACAGCAGACATATTATAAGGTTGGGCGTGAAGGTGTATTTAATTGTATGTTATTTGGTTTATATAGAAGTACAGTTGGAGAAGATGTTAAAAAAAATGATTTCTTCGAGAATATAGATGTGTTTAGAACTTACAGTTATTCAAGAAAATCAAGTTTAATACCATTGAATGAACAAACTGAAAATTCTTATGAAAACAATGCTGGTGTTGCACACAAACTAACATTGAATAGTGTAAAATAGTTTTAAATTAGACAATGGAGGAAATGTTAACATGAATGTTTCGGTAATTATACCATCACTTAATCCTGATGATAAGTTAATCAAAGTGGTGGATTCTTTAATAGGATATGGATTTGATGATATTATTCTTGTGAATGATGGCAGTGATGAAGCACATATGGAAGAGTTCAACTATCTAGAAAAGTATAAGCAATGTAAAATCCTTACACATGAAGTAAACAAAGGTAAAGGAAGAGCTTTGAAAACCGCGTTCGATTATTGTATTGCTAATCGTCTAGACATCGATGGGGTTGTAACTGTTGATGGAGACAACCAACACAAGGCAAAAGATATCTTGAATTGTGTAAAAGTCATGAAGGAAAATAAAAATAATATAATACTTGGAGTAAGAGATTTTAAAGCGGAAAATGTTCCAGTGAAGAGTAGAATTGGCAATGTTATGACAAGCTTTATATTTAAGTTTGCATGTGGTCTTAATATAAGTGATACACAGACTGGGTTAAGAGTAATACCTAGACAATATTTGCAGCTGTTTACAGAAATAAAAGGCGAAAGATTTGAATATGAAACGAATATGCTTTTGGAATTCAAACATAGTGATATACCTTACAAAGAGGTTAAAATAGAGACTGTATATATTGAGGAAAATGCATCGACACATTTTAATCCAATTAAGGACTCGATTAAGATATATGGAGTTATATTTAAATTCCTATTCAGTTCAATCATGTCTTCGGTTATAGATTTGTCGGCATTTACATTGTTTAGTTTTTTGCTAATCAATAGAATGGACAAGTATGCGAGTATTTTAATCGCAACAGTTTTCGCTAGAGTGATATCATCATTATTTAATTTTTCGTTTAATAGGAAGGCTGTATTTAAGTCAGAAAAATCTATTAAAAATTCATTTGTGAGATATTATATTTTGTGTGTTTGCCAG
>Ga0302165_10000622_pt1 | contig 12772 bp, 9 predicted proteins | sample I_Fen_E3_2_FD_193499 | JGI IMG/M metagenome (GOLD analysis project Ga0302165, IMG submission 193499) | Peat permafrost microbial communities from Stordalen Mire near Abisko, Sweden - I_Fen_E3_2 | ecosystem: Environmental > Terrestrial > Soil > Wetlands > Permafrost | place: Sweden: Abisko...
AGAATTATATATAAAAGTGATAATGGTGAAGAATACATTTTTAATTTAATTGATACGCCAGGACATGTAGATTTTAATTATGAAGTGTCAAGAAGTTTAGCAGCCTGTGAAGGTGCTATATTGGTTGTCGATGCAACACAAGGTGTTCAAGCTCAAACTTTAGCTAATTGCTATTTAGCATTAGATAATAATTTGGAAATTGCACCAGTAATAAATAAGATTGATTTGCCATCTGCAAGACCAGAAGAAATTAAAAAAGAAATTGAAGATGTAATAGGAATAGATGCATCAGAAGCACCTATGATATCTGCCAAAACAGGGCTTAATATAGGTGATGTGTTAGAATATGTTGTTAAGAACATACCGTCACCAGATGGGGACGAAGAAGCACCTTTAAAGGCATTGATTTTCGATTCATATTATGATAGCTATAAGGGTGTTGTGTGTATAGTAAGAGTAATGGATGGAAAAGTAAAAATTGGAAGCAAAATTAAGCTTATGGCAACTAATAAATTTTATGATGTTACTGAAGTAGGTGTATTTACTCCTGGGGTACTTCCAATTGGCGAATTAAGTGCAGGAGATGTTGGATATATAACAGCATCAATTAAAAATGTTAGAGATGCTAGAGTTGGAGATACTATAACAGAAGCTAATAGACCAACACAAAAGGCACTTGTAGGTTACAAACCTGCTATACCAATGGTTTATTCAGGAATATTTCCAGTGGATGGAGCAAAGTATGATGAATTAAGAGAAGCTCTAGAAAAATTGCAAATAAATGATGCAGCATTAAATTTTGAACCAGAAACATCAATGGCCTTAGGATTTGGATTTAGATGTGGATTCTTAGGATTGTTACATATGGAAATAATTCAAGAAAGAGTTGAAAGAGAGTTTAATTTAGATATAATTACAACTGCACCATCAGTTATATATAAAGTAATCAAAACGGATGGTCAAATATTAGAAATAACAAATCCAACTAATTTACCACCTTTAACGGAAGTGGATTATATGGAAGAACCAGTGGTTAAGGCATCTATAATTACGCCAAAAGATTATGTTGGATCAGTTATGGAATTATGCCAAGACAGAAGAGGAATATATATTGATATGGAATATATAGAAGAAACTAGAGCAGTTGTAAAATATGATATTCCGTTAAATGAAATAATATATGATTTCTTTGACACTTTAAAATCTAGAACTAAAGGATATGCATCTTTAGATTATGAATTAAAAGGGTATATTAGAACTCAGCTAGTTAAGTTAGATATATTATTAAACGGTGATATAGTTGATGCATTATCAATGATAGTTCCAGAGGAAAGAGCATATCATAAAGGAAGAGGAATAGTTGAAAAACTAAAAGAAGCAATTCCGAGACAAATGTTTGAAGTTCCAATTCAAGCAGCAATTGGAGGTAAGATTATAGCAAGAGAAACTGTAAAGGCTATGAGAAAAGATGTATTAGCTAAATGTTATGGTGGAGATATTTCAAGAAAGAAGAAATTGCTTGAAAAGCAAAAAGAAGGAAAGAAGAGAATGAGACAGGTCGGATCTGTTGAAGTTCCACAAGAAGCATTTATGGCAATCTTGAAGGTAGATTAATATATAGATTAGTTTACAATATAGTGGGGAAGATTTCATATATCATATTAGGATATCAATGTAAAATTCTAATATGACATATGAAAACCAATAAATATATCAAATAAAAGTATATTATTTTTAAGGAATTATTTGTATAATAATAATTAGTAATATACAAATAATTATAATGGTATAAGTTTGGGAGGGATTTAAATGTTTTTAAATGAATTGAGTAAAAATGAAGGAATTGCTTTTATGCAATTAGTTAATGGTCTTGCAAATTCAGATAATGTTTTTGCAAAAGAAGAAAAAAATCTTTATAATGATTACCTTGAGGAACTAAATATAAAAGAAAATGAAATACCAGATACAAATTTAAATTCAATATATGAAAACTTAAAAAGTTCTTCTGAAAGAAGCAAAAATATTATTTATTTTGAATTAATAGGTCTTGCTCTTATTGATGGAGAATACGATGAGAAAGAAGTAGAACTTTTAGAAGAAATAGGCGGAAAATTAGATATAAAACGAAATAAAAGAATATCTTTTGCCAATTATTTCTATAACTTTGTAGATGTATATGGTTTTTCAGTTGTAGATGCAGAAAGCAAAATTACTTTGCTAAAAGAACAAGCAGAAAAATTACTAGCATAAGAATTTATAATATGAAAAATACTTGCAGTAAATTTAATGATTAAACATTACTGCAAGTATTTTTTTATATTTTCAATACTTAAAAAAAGAATTTGGAGGCGGATTTTATGAAGGAGATATCTTTATATATACATATTCCATTTTGTAAACAAAAATGTCTTTATTGTGATTTTCCATCTTATTCGGGAAAAGAAAGGTTAATGAATGAATATATAGATGAGTTAAACAAGGAAATATTAAAAAAGGCTCAGAAGTATAGTATAAATAGCATATTTATTGGTGGTGGGACGCCTTCTTACTTAAATGACTCAAGTTTACAAAGCTTATTGTCTACTATAAATAAATTAAATTTAAAGGAAAATTTAGAATTTACTGTTGAATGTAATCCGGGAACATTGAATAAGAAAAATCTTAATATTATGAAAAAATATAATGTAAATAGAATCAGTATGGGGTTGCAATCTACAAAAAACTCTATTTTAAAAGAAATTGGAAGAATACATAGTTATGAAGAATTTAAAGATAATTATTTTTTAGCTAAAGATATAGGCTTTGATAACATAAATATAGATTTAATGTTTGGATTGCCAAATCAAACTCTTGAAGATTGGAAAGAATCTTTAGAAGAAATAGCAAAGCTTGAACCAGCTCATATATCAGCATATAGCTTAATTATTGAGGAAGGGACACATTTTTATAATTTATATGAAGAAGATAAATTGAATCTGCCAAATGAAGAAATAGAAAGACTTATGTATTTATCTACTAAAGATATTTTAAATAAATATGGATATCATCAATATGAAATATCTAATTTTGCAAAGATAGATAAAGAATGTTTTCATAATAAAGTTTATTGGAAATGTAATGAATATTTAGGATTAGGGGTTTCATCTAGTTCATTTATAGATGAAAAGCGGATTAAAAATATAGATGATATTGAAGAATATATAGGGAAGGTCAATAAAGATCAAAATGTAATAGAAGAAATTCATGTAAATGATATAAACGATGATATGGAAGAATTTGTTTTTATGGGACTTAGAATGATTGAAGGAATAAATATAAATGAATTTAAGAACAGATTTAATAAAGATATATGTGAAGTATATGGAGATATAATTGAAAAGAATATAAAAAAAGAATTATTAATTTGTAATTCGGAGAAACTATTCTTAAGTTCTAGAGGAATAGAAATATCTAATTATGTAATGAGTGATTTCATATTGTCATAGAAAATTTATACTGAAAAAATATTGGAATAAATATTTAAAAATTATGTATAAAAATAAGCAGGGTAGAAAATTAAAGTAAATGGCAGATATAATGAGATAAAATGATGAAATCATTTTATTTTTACCTGTAGAAAGCTATAATAAATAGAATTGGAATTGACAAAAAACATCAGAAATAATATATTAAAAACATAGTCATTAGCACTCGAGGTTAATGAGTGCTAACAAAAAGAGGTGAAGTTATGAGTATTGAGGACAGAAAAATAAAAATACTTCAAGCTATTATCAATGACTATATTCGTACAGGAGATCCTGTAGGCTCAAGAACAATTGCTAAAAACTATAACTTAGGTATCGGCTCTGCAACTATTAGAAATGAAATGGCCGATCTTGAAGATATGGGATACTTAGAACAACCTCATGCTTCTGCAGGAAGAATTCCTTCTAGTAAGGGATATAGATTATATGTTGATAAACTTATGGATAGTCAAAGGCTAACAGTTGAGGAAGATTTGAAAATTAAGCAATATATAATTGATTCAGCAATGCTTGAAGTAGATAAAATTGTAAGACAAACTAGTGCATTGTTGTCAGAGCTTACTAAATTGACTTGTGTGATTGAATCTCCATCAGTTAAAAAGAGTTTTGTTAAATCAATTCAGCTTATTAAGGTTGATGAATATAATTTAGTATCAGTTTTTTTAACAGATACTGGACTTATAAAAAATCATATGCTCAAGTTGAATAGTGGAGTTCCTAAAATTGAAACTTTAATGCGAATAAATCAAGTTATTAATAACAGATTGGTAAATCTCTCTATAGAAGAAATTAATCTAGAAGTAATTAATAATCTTAAAAAAGATTTAGGGGAATATGAAGAAATATTTAATGCAATTTTACCTGTTTTGTATGAGACATTAAATGCAACAGATTCTTCAGAAGTATTTATGGAAGGAACAACCAATATATTTAATTATGCAGAATACAATGATATTGATAAAGCTAAAGAAATATTATCACTTTTTAATGATAAAGAATCTATAATGGATTTATTTAATCCACAAGATAATATTACAATTAGTATAGGTGATGAGAATTATAAACAACAAGCTAAGGAGTGCAGTATAATATCTGCTGAATATTCTTTTAGAGATAGACCAATTGGTAAAATTGGATTAATTGGACCTAGAAGAATTAATTATTCAAAGGTAATAACAATTATGGCGGAAGTCATAAAAGAACTTAATAATATGTTAAGTAATCAAAAAATATAGATGTAAGATTTAAAGAGAAGAGGTGTGTTTTTAGAAATATGGAAGAAAAGAAAGATATAAAAAATGAAGAACTGAAGAATGAAGAAATTAAAGATGAAGCAGTAACTGAAAAAGAAACACAAGGAACTGTGAATAATGATCAAATGGAAAATAAGGAATCTAGTGAAGTCTTTGATGAAGTTTCTGAAAATGAGGATACTACAGAAGATGATGAGCTAAATATAGTAAAAAAACAAAAAGAAGAAAATAAGAAATTACAGGAACAATTAGATATGACTAAAGATAGACTTTTAAGATTGACAGCTGAATATGACAATTATAGAAAAAGAACTGCTAAAGAAAAAGAAGGAATATATAGTGATGCATATGTAGATGTATTAAAGGAAATTGTTCCAATTCTTGATAACTTGGAAAGAGCTATTGCAGCTGATGGAAGTGTAGAAGATTTGAAAAAAGGAATTGAGATGACAATAAAAGGGTGTCAAGATTCATTTACAAAGCTTGGAATTGAAGAAATAGATACTTGTGGAGAATTTGATCCTAATGTTCACAATGCAGTAATGCATATAGAGGACGAAAGCTTAGGCAAAAATGCAATAGCAGAAGTATTCCAAAAAGGCTACAAAAAAGATGACAAAATAATAAGACATACAATGGTTAAAGTAGCTAATTAAAATACAATAACATATAGTTAAAAATAAAAATGTAAAAATAATTAAATGCAAAATTCAAATTAAAATAAACTAATAAAGTTTTAGGAGGAATATATTATGGGAAAGATTATAGGAATTGATTTAGGAACAACAAATTCATGTGTAGCAGTTATGGAAGGTGGAGAACCAACAGTTATTGCAAATGCAGAAGGATCTAGAACTACGCCATCAGTAGTATCATTTCAAGCAGGTGGAGAAAGACTAGTTGGTCAAGTTGCAAAAAGACAATCAATAACAAATCCAGATAAAACAATTATCTCAATAAAAAGACACATGGGAACTGGATACAAAGTTGATATAGATGGAAAGAACTATTCACCACAAGAAATTTCAGCTATGGTACTTCAAAAAATTAAAGCAGATGCTGAAAGCTATTTAGGTGAAACAGTAACTCAAGCAGTTATCACTGTACCAGCGTACTTTAATGATAGCCAAAGACAAGCAACTAAAGATGCAGGAAAGATTGCAGGTCTTGAAGTTTTAAGAATAATAAATGAACCAACAGCAGCAGCATTAGCTTATGGTTTAGATAAAACAGATAACAATCACAAAATCTTAGTTTATGACTTAGGTGGTGGTACTTTCGACGTATCTATTCTAGACCTTGGAGATGGAGTATTCGAAGTATTATCAACTAATGGAGATACAAAACTTGGTGGAGATGACTTTGATGAAAAGATCATGCACTACATTGCAGACACATTTAAAGCTGACAATGGAATTGACTTAATGCAAGATAAAATGGCACTTCAAAGATTAAAAGAAGCTGCTGAAAAAGCTAAGATTGAATTATCAGCATCAACTCAAACAAGCATTAATTTACCATTTATCACAGCAGATGCAAGTGGTCCAAAGCATATAGATTTAACTTTAACTAGAGCTAAATTCAATGAAATTACAAATGACTTAGTTCAAAGATCAATTGAACCAATGAAAAAAGCATTAGCTGATGCTAAGCTTTCATTAAGTGATATTGAAAAAATAATCTTAGTTGGTGGATCAACAAGAATTCCAGCAGTAGTAGATGCTGTTAAGGATTTTACAGGAAAAGAACCATCTAAGGGAGTTAATCCAGATGAATGTGTTGCAGTTGGTGCAGCTATTCAAGCAGGAGTACTTACAGGAGAAGTTAAGGACATAGTATTACTTGATGTTACTCCATTAACACTTGGAATTGAAACAGCAGGTGGAATAGCTACTGCATTAATTGAAAGAAATACAACTATTCCAACAAAGAAGAGTCAAGTATTCTCAACTGCAGCAGATAGTCAAACATCAGTTGAAATCAATGTAGTTCAAGGTGAAAGACAAATGGCTATGGATAATAAGTCACTTGGACAATTCACACTTTCAGGAATAGCTCCAGCACCAAGAGGAATTCCTCAAATCGAAGTAACATTTGATATAGATGCTAATGGTATTGTTAAGGTATCAGCTTTAGATAAAGGAACAGGAAAAGAAGCTAATATCACAATTACAGCTTCAACTAACTTAAATGATGATGAAGTTGAAAAGGCTGTAAAAGAAGCTGAAAAGTTTGCAGAAGAAGATAAGAAGAGAAAAGAAAAAGTTGAAACTGCAAACTCTGCAGATCAAACAATCTATCAAATAGAAAAAACATTAAGTGAAGTTGGCGATAAAGCTACAGAAGAAGAAAAAGCTGGAGTTCAAGCTAAGATTGAAGATCTTAAGAAGATTAAAGATAGTGATGATGTAGAAGCTGTTAAAGCTGCAATTGAAGCAGTAAACCAAGCATTCTATCCAATAGCTACAAAGATGTATCAACAAGCTGGAGGTGCTGAAGGAGAAGGATTTGATCCAAACGCAGCAGCTGGTGGAACTCAAAGTGCACCACATGATGATAATGTTGTAGATGCAGATTTCAAGGTAGATGAAGACAAATAAGATAAATAGGTTGTACTAAAGTCTAATTATCAAATATAATAGGATAGGGAAGGCAACTTGTCTTCCCTTTTCTAAAGTATATGAAAGAAAATAGCACATTAATTTGCTATTTTTTAAATATGCTTAAAGTAAAAAATAAAACCAGGTGGTGAATATAAACAAATGGCAAGTAAAGACTATTATGAATTACTTGGACTTCAAAAAAGTGCAAGTGAGGATGAAATAAAAAGAGCCTTTAGAAAATTAGCAGTAAAATATCATCCAGATAAAAATCAAGGAAATGATGAGGCAGAAGAAAAGTTTAAGGAAATAAATGAAGCATATCAAATTCTTTCAGATCCTGAAAAAAGAGCTAAATATGATCAATTTGGTTCAGCTGCATTTGATGGAAGTGGTGGCTATGGTGGCGGTGGCTTCGATGGCTTTGATATGGGCGGTTTTGGTGATATTTTCGAGTCATTCTTTGGTGGCGGCGGAGGAAATGCTAGAAGAAAGAACGGTCCAGTAAGGGGAAATGATCTTGAATATTCAATGACATTAACTTTTGAAGAAGCGGTTTTTGGCGTTGAGAAAGAAGTCTCAGTTACTAGAAGTGAAAATTGTGAACAATGCCATGGAAGTGGTGCAGAGCCAGGAACAAATTCGAAGACTTGTCCAACTTGTGGCGGAGCAGGTCAAGTAAGAGTACAAAGACAAACTCCTCTTGGAAGCTTTGTTTCAACGTCTACATGTGATACATGTAGGGGAACTGGTAAAATAATAGAAAAACCATGCTCACATTGTAGAGGAAAAGGTAATGTTAGAAAGACAAGAAATATTAAAGTTAACATACCAGCAGGTGTTGATACAGGAAATGTAATGCCACTAAGAGGACAAGGCGAACATGGGTTAAGAGGTGGAAGTCCTGGAGATTTATATATAAAAATTAATGTGACACCATCAAAAGTATTCACAAGAAAAGGGAATGATGTGTATATAGATGCTCATGTTTCTATGGCTAAAGCTGCCTTAGGTACAGAAATAACTGTAGCGACAGTAGATGGAAATGTTAAATATAATGTTCCAGCAGGTACTCAATCAGGAACAATGTTTAGATTAAAAGGTAAGGGTATACAAAGAGTTAATTCAAGTGGAAAAGGAGATCAATACGTAAAAGTTGTAGTTGATATCCCTAAGACCTTGAATAAGGAACAAAAAGAAGCATTATATGATTTAATGAGAGCATCAGATGAAGAATTTGATGAAGCTAATGCTCCAAAGAAAAAACTATTTGGTAAGAGTAAATAAGAAAATATATATGTAAAGAAGCTATTTAAATAAGGGTAAAAATTTTATCATTATTTAAATAGCTTCTTTTTTTAGTGATGTATCTATATAAAAGCAGTTCCTATAAAAATAAAAAAACCAAGTAACCCTATATTTATAGTTTTATTCGCGAATTTAGGGTATAATATATTCAAATAAAAATTTTGGGATCAACAGGAGGGGAAAAATTTGAGTAATTTAAAAAAAGAATTATTGATTGAAATAGAAGAATTTAGACAATTAGGAAATAAGTTTTTATCTGGTGAAGTTTCTGCTTTGGATTTTAAGAAAGTTTCTGGTGGAATGGGAGTATATTCAGAGCGTAGCAAGAAAGAGTTTATGATAAGACTTAGAATACCTTCAGGAATAACGAATATAGATCAAATGAATTGGTTATGTGATATAGCAGAAAAATATGAATTGGAAAAATTTCATTTAACTACAAGGGAAGCAGTCCAATACCACAGTTTATCAATAGATCAAGTTTGTGGAATTATGAAAGATGGAATAGAAAATGATATATATTCTAGAGGTGGGGGAGGAAATTTCCCTAGAAATGTAGCTATGTCTCCATTATCTGGAGTTGATAAATCAGAAGCTTTTGATGTAACTCAGTATGCTTTAGCTGTGAATAATCACTTTTTAAGTAAGATAACAAAATACAAATTACCTAGAAAGCTTAAAGTATCTTTTTCAAGTAGTAATATTGATCTTGGACATTGCAATGTTACTGATTTAGGATTCTTAGCTACCATTAAAGATAATAAGGAGTATTTTAAGGTTTATATGGGTGGTGGACTTGGCAGAAATCCGAAAATAAGTATTGAATACGATGAACTTATAGAACCAAGTGAAGTTTTGTATCATGTTGAAGCCATGACAAATTTATTTATAAAAGAAGGAGACTATGAAAATAAAGCTAAAGCTCGTATAAGATACATAGTAGAAAGAATGGGAAAAGAGAAGTTCATAGAAACATATAAAGAGCATTTAAAAGAAGTTATGAATAAGGAAAACCTAGATTTAGCAGTAACTTTAAAAGAATATACTAAAGAAGGTAAAGAAGTAGAAATAAAGCATTCAAGATTATATGAACAAAAACAAAAAGGGTTATATAGTGTATATTTCCATCCAATAGGCGGACAAATATATGTTAAAGAATTAAGGGAAATTTTAGATAATATAAAAGGAATAGAGGATTTAGAAATAAGGCTTTCAATGACTGAAGGAATATATTTTAGAAATTTAAAAGGTGAAGAAGCAAAAAAAGTCTTAAAAATCACACAGAATATTGGTGGAGAAACAGCTATAGAACAAAGTGTTTCTTGTATTGGGGTGCCAATATGTCAAATTGGAATTTTAGAAAGTCAAAAAACATTAAATAATATAATTAATTATTTTAAAGAAAAAGGATATAAAAAGGATGTATTACCAAGGATTCATGTATCTGGATGTGGGAATTCATGTGCAGTTCATGAGGTAGTAGGAATTGGCTTAACAGGAAAGCGTAAAAAAGTAAATGATAATGTAGAGGATGTATTTGAACTTCACATTAATGGATCTTTTGAAACTAATAAAGCTAAACTTGGAAAGATTTATGGAGATATACTTGCATGCGAAATCCCACAATTTTTATATGAGCTATCATTACTTGTAGAAAATAGAAATATTCATTTTAATGATTATGTGGAAGCTTATGAAGAGGAGTTAATAAAGTTAGTAGATAAATATAAGAAATAATTCTAAAATATTAATATTTTTAGAACATATATATGGTAATATTCTCAACATTTTTATAGTTTAGAATATTACCATTTTAATTTAATCAAAAGTCTGTTGCTTTATATATAATTAGTTATAATAAGGATATATAATTATTATAAAAATTTAGGGGGGCTTTAAAATGGGGATAAAAACTAGAAAAGTAGTAATAATAGGAGCAGGGCATGTTGGCTCACATTGCGGGTTTGCACTAGCGACACAAGGTGTTTGTGATGAAATTATAATGGTAGATATAGATGAAGCAAAAGCTAACTCGCAAGCAATTGATTTAAGTGATGCAGTAGCATATTTACCACATCATGTTGAAACAAGACAAGGTTCACTTGGAGATTGCGCAGATGCAGATATAGTTGTAATAAGTGCAGGTCCATTACCAATGAAGGATCAAACTCGTTTAGATACATTAGAAGCGACAATAAAAATTGTTGCTACAATAATTGATCCGATAGTTCAATCAGGATTTAAGGGTATAATTGTGTCTATTTCAAATCCATGTGATGTTATAGCACATTATATTTGGAAAAAAACAGGTTTCCCTAAAAACAGAGTAATGGGAACAGGTACAGCGCTAGATTCATCTAGACTTAGAAGAATATTATGTAGTGAGATAGGTATAGATCAAAAATCTATACAAGGATATTCCATGGGAGAACATGGTGACTCTCAAATGGTTCCATGGTCTCATGTATCTATAGGAGGTAAGCCATTATTTGATTTAATGAGGGAAAAACCAGATACATATGGGAAATTAGATCTACCAGACATAGTTAAAAGAACAGCTTATGCTGGTTGGGTAGTGTTAAATGGAAAGGGATCTACTGAATTTGGAATAGGAACTGCATTAGCAGAAGTAGTTAAATCAATATTCCATAATGAAAAGAGAGTTTTACCATGTTCTGTTTTATTAGATGGAGAATATGGACAAAAAGATGTTTATGCAAGTGTGCCAGCTATATTAGGTAAAGATGGAGTAGAAGGAATAGTTGAAATAAATTTAACACAACAAGAACATAAAGAATTTGACCATACTTGTGGAATCTTAAAAGATTATATAGAGAAGGCAAAAGCACTTTAAATTCACCAATTTCATACAGGTATTGTAGAATAATCAAAGTATTTTACAATACCTGTAAATTTTGTAGATAAAAATTGCAATATAAATTTTTATAGGTATAATTATTATGAATGATAAAAGATGGAGTGAATTAACATGAGAATGAGAAAAAAACCCTGGGCGAGGCCTGAACTTGAAAGTTGTAACTTTTTTGTTATAAGTCCTAAAAAATATAAAGGTAAGTGGAAAAAATTATTTAAAAATGATAATCCTATATATTTAGAACTTGGATGTGGAAAAGGAACGTTTATAGCAGTGCATGGATCTGAAAATACTAATATTAATTATATTGCAATTGATATAAAAGATGAAGTTTTAGGATTAGCTAAGAGAACTATCGAAGAAGCCTATAATGAAAAAAATAAAGCTTTGGATAATATAAAGCTAATGGCTCAAGAAATAGGACTTATTAATGAAATGTTAGGCGAAGAAGATTTAATAAGCAGAATATACATAAATTTTTGTAATCCTTGGCCTAAGGAAAAACATAAAAAGAGAAGATTGACACACAAAAGACAGTTAGATCAATATAAGAAATTCTTGAAAAATGAAGGTGAAATTTATTTTAAAACAGATGATGATGAATTATTTGAGGAGTCACTTGAATATTTTAAAGAAGCTGGGTTTAGAATTGAATATATAACTTATGACCTTCATAATAGCGATTTTGAAGGAAATGTAGAAACTGAACATGAAAAGATGTTTACAAAGCTAGGAATAAAAACTAAATTTTTAATTGCGATCAAAGCACATTAAAAGAAATAACTAGTTAAATAATGTATATGGATAATTCATAATGCCTAGAATTTAAGAATTTGCTTGAAAAATGAGGGCTTAGAGGGATAAGGTGAAATAATATTTAAGACAAATAATATTGTATTTAAAAATGAAAGGATGATAAACATGGATGGAATATGGATTGAAATTAGTGTAATAACAAAAAGTGAGGCGTTAGAGCCTATATCAGGAATATTTTATGGATTAAATTGCCCAAATATTGCAATTGAAGATCCAGATGATTTACTTTTAAGAGAACAAGGACCATTAACTTGGGATTTTGCAGATATAAATATTTTAGAACATAAAGGAAATGCAGCTGTAATTAAAGCTTATTTTGCTCAAGATGATAAGGTTGAAGAAATTGTTGAATATGTAAAAGAAAAGATTTCAGAAATTAAAGAACTTGGATTTGAT
>Ga0302165_10000623_pt1 | contig 12770 bp, 10 predicted proteins | sample I_Fen_E3_2_FD_193499 | JGI IMG/M metagenome (GOLD analysis project Ga0302165, IMG submission 193499) | Peat permafrost microbial communities from Stordalen Mire near Abisko, Sweden - I_Fen_E3_2 | ecosystem: Environmental > Terrestrial > Soil > Wetlands > Permafrost | place: Sweden: Abisko...
CTAAAGTTTCAAAACCAGCTTTAATAAGTTCTGCACATCCACCACAAAGTACTGCTTGTTCTCCGAATAAATCTGTTTCTGTTTCATCTTTAAAAGTAGTTTCAAGAACACCAGCTCTTGCTCCACCAATTCCATTTGCATATGCTAATGCATAGTCTTTTGCTTTTCCTGATGCATCTTGGTGTACAGCTATTAAGCAAGGTACTCCAGCGCCTTCAGTATATGTTCTTCTTACTAAATGTCCTGGTCCCTTTGGTGCAACCATGAATACATCAACGAATGCAGGTGGAACTATTTGTACATAATGAATGTTAAATCCATGAGCAAATACTAATGAATTTCCTTCTTCTAAGTATGGAGCAATTTCTTCATTGTAAATTTTTCCTTGCTTTTCATCTGGTAATAAAATCATGATAAAATCAGCTGCTTTTGATGCATCTGCAACAGTTGCAACTTTTAATCCAGCTGCTTCAGCTTTAGCCCATGATTTACTTCCATTGTATAAACCAACAGTAACATCTATTCCACTTTCATGAAGATTTAATGCATGTGCATGACCTTGACTACCGTAACCTATTACAGCAACCTTCTTTCCTTTTAATAAATTTAAATCTGTGTCCTTTTCATAATACATTTTTGGCATTTTTAATGACCTCCTAATTATTATTGATATCTTCTTCACTTATTATTTGATTAATTGGTGCACCAGGTGCAACCATAGGAAAAACTTTTTTATCACTATTTACTAAATAATCTATAAGAACTGGACCGTCTGAGTCCAGAGCTTTTCTTAAAACATCGTCGATTTCATTTTCTTTAGTTATTCTAAATGCTTTAGCCCCAAAAGCCTCCGCAAGTTTAACATAATCTGTCGGTCTATCTAAAGTTGTTTCTGAATATCTTTCTTCATAGAAGAAAGTTTGCCATTGTCTGACCATTCCTAGGCAATTGTTATTCATAACTACTTGTATTAACGGAAGTTTATTTTTAACTGCAGTAACTAATTCATTGCAATTCATTCCAAAACTACCATCTCCAGCAATGTTAAACACTCTCTTACCTGGCATACCAATTTGAGCTCCAATTGCAGCTCCAAGTCCATATCCCATTGTCCCAAGACCACCTGAAGTTATGAAAGTTCTTGGATCTTTAAACTTAAAATATTGAGCTGCCCACATTTGATGTTGACCAACTTCAGTCGATATTATAAAACTTCCATCATTTAATTCATTTAGTTTATCAAAGAGTAATTCTGGAGTTGTCTCACCATTTGATAATATCTTTTTGTCTTCTTTTAACTTATTTATTGTGCTCAGCCATTCTTGATTTTTCTTTTCTTCAATTAATGGTATTAGCTTATCTAATGCTACCTTTAAATCTCCTACAATGCAAGTATCAACTTTAATATTTTTATTTATTTCTGCTGGATCAACATCTATTTGTAATATCTTTGCATTTTTAATATGATTTTGATTACCTATAACTCTATCACTAAATCTAGCTCCAAGTGTTATTAATAAATCACATTTAGTTGCAGCAATATTAGATGCTTTTGTTCCATGCATTCCTATCATACCAGTATATAATTCATGATCATTTGGAAATTCTGCCATACACATAAGTGATGTTGATACAGGTGCACTTATCTTTTCTGCAAAACTTATTAATTCTGATGTTGCTTCTGATATACCAACACCACCACCTGCAAATATAAATGGTTTTTTACTTTGATTTATTAGCTCTACAGCTTCCTGTAATGCGTTATCTGTAATATGTTCTGACTTCCTAACTACTTCTTTAGGAATTAATTTTGTATACTTGGTTTTATCTGCAGTAATATCTTTGGGAATATCTATTAATACTGGCCCTGGTCTACCTTCCTCTGCTATATAAAAAGCCTCTCTAATTATATTTTGAAGATCCTTAACATCTCTTACAATATAATTATGCTTTGTTATAGGCATTGTAATTCCAGTTATGTCAACCTCTTGAAAACTATCTTTTCCAAGCAATGGTTGAGCCACATTTCCAGTGATAGCTACCATAGGAATTGAATCCATGTACGCAGTAGCAATACCTGTTACTAAGTTAGTAGCTCCCGGTCCTGAAGTTGCAAGACAAACTCCGACTTTACCAGTTGCTCTTGCATATCCATCAGCTGCATGAGATGCGCCTTGTTCATGGCAAGTTAAAACATGATGAATTTGATCCTTATATTTATATAATTCATCATATATATTTAATACTGCTCCACCTGGATATCCAAATACAGTCTCTACCCCTTCATCAAGTAACGACTTTATTAAGATTTCAGCCCCAGTTAATAACATTTTATTCACTCCTTTGCTTATAAAATGATTTGTCAATTGTTATTATTTTGCTACTTGTAATTTTTCACGAACTAAATTTCCCATTTCAACCGTTCCAACTTTTTTCTTACCTTCAGTCATTATATCTCCAGTTCTATATCCATCTTCAAGAACTTCAAGAACTGCATTTTCGATTGATTTAGCTTCTTCTTCTAATGAGAAACTATATCTAAGCATCATTGCAGCTGAAAGAATAGTTGCTAAAGGATTAGCAATTCCTTGTCCTGCTATATCAGGAGCACTTCCATGGATTGGCTCATACATTCCAAGCGTTCCATCTCCAAGTGATGCTGAAGGTAACATTCCAATTGACCCTGTAACCATACTAGCTTCATCTGATAAGATATCTCCAAATATATTTGAAGTTACAATTACATCAAATTGATTTGGATCTTTAACTAATTGCATTGCAGTGTTATCAACATATAAATGATTTACTTCAACTTCTGGATAATCATTAGCCATTTCATTAACTATGCTTCTCCAAAGTCTTGAACTTTCTAATATATTAGCTTTATCAACACTTGTAAGCTTCTTATTTCTCTTCATTGCTGTTTCAAACCCTATTTTAACAATTCTAGTTATTTCATTTTCATTATATCTTTCAGTATCATAGGCACTCTTTACTCCATCAATAACTTCCATTCCTCTTTCACCAAAATAAATACCACCAGTTAATTCTCTTACTATACAAATATCTATACCATCTTTAACAATACTATCTTTAAGTGGTGATTCATTTTTTAATGGAGCATATAAAACTGCAGGTCTTAAATTACAGTAGAGATTTAATGCACCTCTCAATCCTAATAGCGCTTGTTCTGGTCTTATCTTTGCAGTAGGATCATCCCACTTAGGGCCCCCAACAGCCCCAAGTAAAACTGCATCGCTTTTTCTACACGCCTCTAAAGTTAATTCTGGAAGTGGTGTTCCTTCTTTATCTATAGCACATCCACCTGCTAATACATATTCATATTCAAATCTATGTCCAAACTTATCCCCAATAACCTTTAAAACTTTTATAGTTTCTTCTATAACTTCTGGTCCTATTCCGTCTCCTGGTATTACAGCTATATTACATTTCATTATAAAAATCCCCCTCTTTATCTAATGCTTGTTGCTTATTTACAAAAAAATAAAATTAATTTAAATAATTTATCATTACTTATTATTATCTCTTTGTTGATTAATAATATCAACAAAAAATTCAATATAATTTGCTTATTAATTGCTTTTTCTACTTATTTCTTCCAATATATCCGATAAGTCCATCATTATCTATGATTTTTTGCATGAATTCTGGAAATGCTTCTCCTTGATACTCTTGGTTCTTAGTTAAATTCTTTATAAGACCTGTTGAGAAATCAACTTCTAATTCATCTCCTGCATCAATACTATTTACAGCTTCATCACATTCCAAAATTGGTAATCCAATATTGATTGAATTTCTATAGAATATTCTTGCAAAAGTTGATGCTATAACACAACTAATTCCTGCTGTCTTAATTGCAAGTGGTGCATGTTCTCTTGAAGAACCACAGCCAAAGTTTTTATTTGCAACAATTATATCTCCATTTTTTACATTCTTTACGAAATCTAAATCTATGTCTTCCATACAATGTGCAGCAAGTTCTTTAGCATCTGATGTGTTTAAATATCTTGCTGGAATTATTACATCTGTATCTACATTATCTCCATATTTGAATACTTTACCTTTTACGCTCATTACTAATACCTCCTACACTAATTCTGGGTCACTTATTTTTCCAGTTAAAGCAGATGCTGCTGCTACAGCTGGACTTGCAAGATATACTTCTGATTCAACATGTCCCATTCTTCCTACAAAATTTCTGTTTGTTGTTGATAATGCTCTTTCGCCTTTTGCTAATATTCCCATGTGTCCACCTAAACATGGTCCACAAGTTGGTGTTGAGAATACTGCTCCAGCTTCAACTAAATCCTTGATTATTCCTTCTTCTAAAGCTTGTAAGTAGATCTTTTGAGTTCCTGGAATAACTATGCATCTAAGACCTTTCTTAACTTTCTTTCCTTTAATAATATCTCTAGCTATTCTTAAATCTGTAATTCTACCATTTGTGCATGATCCAATTACTACTTGATCAAGTACTACATCTCCAACATTATCAATTGTTCTTGTATTGTCTGGTAAATGTGGGAATGAAACTGTTGGTCTTAGTGTACTTAAGTCAATTTCAAATACTTCATCATATTCTGCATCTTCATCAGCTTCATATACAGTCCATTCTCTAGTTGCATGATCTTTTAAATATTCAACAGTTTTATCATCAACTGGGAAAATCCCATTCTTTCCACCAGCTTCTATTGCCATATTTGCCATTGTAAATCTATCATCAATTGAAAGATAATCCAATCCATCACCTACAAATTCCATTGATTTGTATAATGCTCCATCAACACCAATCATTCCAATTATGTGTAATATTATATCTTTTCCACTTACCCATTTAGCAGGTTTATTCTTAAGAACAAACTTCAATGCTGATGGTACTTTAAACCAACACTTTCCTGTAGCCATACCAGCTGCCATATCAGTTGATCCAATTCCTGTTGAAAAAGCTCCAAGAGCTCCATATGTACAGGTATGTGAGTCAGCTCCTATAACAACATCACCAGCAACAACTAATCCTTTTTCAGGAAGTAAGCAATGTTCAATTCCCATTTCTCCAACTTCAAAGAAGTTTTCTATTTCCATCTTTTGAGCAAATTCTCTAATATACTTAACTTGTTCCGCTGAATTTATATCCTTATTAGGAGTAAAGTGATCTGGAACTATTGCAATTTGGCTTTTGCTAAATACCTTGTCTGTTCCAAATTTCTTAAATTCATTTACAGCTACTGGAGTTGTAATATCATTTCCTAAAACTAAGTCAAGATTTGCTTCGATTAATTGTCCAGCCTTTACAGTTTCTAATCCTGCATGTGCTGCTAATATTTTTTGCGTCATTGTCATTCCCATGTCTTAATCATCTCCTTAAAAATATGCTTTTACTTTTCTTTCAATATCTTTGATTAATTTATATTCTATTGAATCTACTAATGCTATCCAACTAGCTTGAATTACGTCTCGGGATACTCCAACAGTACTCCAATTCTCAATGCCATCTGTTGATTCAATTAAAACTCTTACCTTCGCTTCTGTTGCATTTTCTGAGTCTAGCACTCTAACCTTATAATCTACAAGCCGTGCTTGTTTAATTTCTGGATAAAATACCTCAAGTGCTTTTCTAATAGCCTTATCTAGAGCATTTACTGGGCCTTCTCCTTCTGCTGCTGTCATTTCATTTTTTCCATCCACTGTAATATTTATTACTGCTGTTGAAGAGAAGTTCTCAGTACCATAAGGTTGTTCTCCAATAATCTTAAAATGATTTAATTTAAAGAAGGGTTTATATTTACCAATAATTTTTCTAATAACTAATTCAACGGTTCCTTCTGCCCCTTCAAATTGATATCCTTCATATTCCAATTCTTTTAATCTATCTGTAATTTTTTGAACTGAATTATCATCTTTAGATGCATTAGGAAATATCTTTCTTATTTCTTGTAATATTGTGCTTTTCCCACTGACCTCAGAAACTAAAAATCTTCTTTTATTCCCAACAAGTTCTGGTTCTATATGCTCATATGATTTTGGTGCTTTAGTTACTGCATCTATATGCATTCCACCCTTATGTGCAAATGAAGAACTTCCTACAAATGGAGTTTGATCCGTCAATGTAATATTACATATTTCTGCAATATACCTAGCTAATTTTGTCAAATTCACTAGTTCATTGTTGTTTAACACTTCATATCCAAGTTTTAATTTCAATATTGGTATTATTGCACTTAAGTTAGCATTTCCGCATCTTTCTCCTATACCAATGAGTGTTCCTTGAACTTGTTTTGCCCCAGCTTCTACTGCCATAATTGAATTTGCAACTGCCATTCCCATATCATCATGGCTATGAATGCCCAATTCTATGGCTATTTGGCTTTTTACAACTTTAGTTATATCGTATATTTCCTGGGGTAAAGTTCCCCCATTAGTATCACATAAAATTACTACTTGTGCTCCAGCTTCTTCTGCTGCTTTTAAAGTTGCCATTGCGTAATCTTTATTTGCCTTATACCCATCATAAAAATGTTCTGCATCAAAAATTACTTCTTTTTCTTTTTTGCACAAATACTTAATTGTGTCCTTTATCATTTCAATATTTTCATCTAAGGATGTTTTTATAATATCTGTAACTTGGAAGTTCCATGCTTTCCCGAAGATAACTATTGTATCTGCTTCTGATGACAATAAATCTTGTAAATTTTTATCATCTTCTACATTAATATTAGGTTTTCTAGTTGATCCAAACGCTACTACCTTCGCTTTCTTAAGTTCCACATCCTTAAGCCTTTTAAAGAATTCCATATCTTTAGGATTTGATCCAGGGTTACCAGCTTCAATATAGTCAATCTGCATCTCATCTAAAGCTTTCACTATCTTAATCTTATCTTCTAATGAAAATGAAATTCCTTGACCTTGAGCTCCATCTCTAAGAGTAGAATCAAATATCTTCACCGCATTCTGAGCCATATATTATTCTCCCCCTTTCCCTTTTGCATTGCCTTATTGCCATTGTTTTATGGATTTATCCTACATTAATAAATTTCAATAGAATTCTTTATAGTTTTTTCACCTCTTTGAAGTGCTGTAACGCCAGTTCTAACCAATTCTTCTATTCCGTATTCTTCCATTAAGTTTATTAATGCTGATATTTTTTCTTCATCCCCAGTTAATTCTATTGTTAAAGTATCCGTAGATAAATCAATTATCTTACTTCTAAAAATCTTTACTGTTTCATTTATTGCTGATCTATTTTTAGCATTTGCTTTTACTTTAATCAGTACTAGCTCTCTATAAACTGATTCATTAGCTGTAAAATTAATAACTCTTACTACATCTTCTAATTTGTTCAATTGTTTTTTAACTTGTTCTAATACCTTGTCATCTCCCATAAGAGTAATCGTCATTCTTGAAATTGAAGGATCTTCTGTTCTACCAACAGTTAAACTGTCAATGTTATATCCTCTTCTTGAAAACAATCCACTAACTCTGCTTAAAACACCAGATGAATTCTTCACTAAAGCCGATAATACATGCTTCTCCATTGCCTCTCCCCCTTAAAAATAGTTAAAAAAATCCACCCTTAATGATATGAATCATAAGAAGTGGGATAATATTCCGCCTTATATAATATCACTAGGTTCTAACAAACCCTTGCATATAACGGATGCACACCGGATATCTTTTACTTAAGAAATTTCTTTCTCTTTCTGGATTCTGCTCAGGAGCGATAATTCTAAAGCTAAAGTATCGATTCTCACCAACCATCGACTCTCTGCAACTTATCTGCTAAATAATTTTCTCCATCTCAGCATTTAATAACTAAAGGACCTATTAAATTTTCTTGTTAATGTAAATTTTACTCTCTGTTTTTACTATTGTCAACATTTTAGAAATATATTTTACATTATATTTTTTTTACTTATTTAAAATATGATAAAATTCACTATTTATCATTTATTAGCACGTTTTTTTACCTATTTATCAATACTTTTATAATTTCATTAATTATATTCATATTTTAAATAATATTAATTGATAATTTAAATATGCGAATTCTCATGATTTTTTCGTATTGATTAACATTTCAAATTTAACCTCTAACTTCTCCATAATCCTCCATAACATTAATTTCTTGAATATGTGCCAAAATTTCATCTAAACTATAATCATATATATTCAAATTTATTTTTGCTTCTGATAATTTTGAAATTACCTCTTCTTTTTCTTCATCAAAAACTAATTCTTCTTTAAGCTTTTCAATAAAGTCTTCAGTTTTATACACTTCACACTTTCCTTCTTCAACTCCCAATTGTGTGAATACATTAAGTCTAGGATCATCTCCTCCTATTTCTGTAGCATCGTTATATCCATCTTCATGAAGCGTATCATCAAGTCTTCTTTCATAATATATATTTATATGCGCTTTTACTCCTTCTAAGTCATTAAACCCCTTGCAATTACCACTTGGCATCACTAACAAATAATCATTATAAATTTCTTTCTCCATATAATCATCCCCTTTATAAACATATTATCTTTCTACAACTTTATTTATCCCCTTATTAATCGTTTGTTATTCATCAAAAATTCAACTTTAAAATTCAGCAAATCTATAAAAAGATGGTATTACACTTGAATCAAGTGCAATACCATCTTTTTATATTATTTTAATCTCTATTTTTTACCTTTATGAGAATCTTTTCGATTCTCTTCTCGCCTAATTTATCTATCTTAAAAGTTATATCATTATATTCTATTATATTCTCATCCTCTTCTGATGGAATATTCCCAATTAAATTAATAAGAAATCCACTTATAGTATCAATATCATCCAATTCAATACCTAAATTTAATTCATCATTTAATTCTTCTAACGTAGTTAAACCATCTACTAAAAAAGCATTTTCTCCCACTTTTTTAATTCGTTCCTCACTACTATCATCTTCATCATTAATTTCGCCCATTATCTCTTCTATTAAATCTTCAATAGTTATAATACCAGAGAAACCTCCATATTCATCGATTATAACAGCTATATGACGTTGTGATACTTGTAATAACTTAAATAATTCTTGTACGTTCTTTCCTTCATGCACAAAGTAGGGTTCTTTTAATATATCCTTAACATTCACCTTATCAAAGCCTTTATTCTTAGCCTCAATTATAAAATCCTTCATATATAGAATACCTATTACATTGTCTATATCATCTTCATATACCGGAACTCTTGAATATCTCATTTCCAATAATTCATCTAAATAGCTATTCAACGGTTCCTTAATGTTTATGCAATATACTTCCGTCCTAGGTGTCATAACTTTTTCAACTTTTTTATCCTCAAATTCAAATATTCCCTCTATCATTTCTTTTTCGCTTTCATTTATAGCACCCTGTTCTTCTCCTGTCTCTATAAACAATTTAAGTTCTTCTTTTGTTACTATGTCTTCTAGATTTTCATTATCTAACCCCATAAGCTTTACTATTAAAGATGTTGATATTGATAATACTTTTACAAATGGAGCTGCAATTTTAGAAATAATCATTATTGGTCTAAGGGATGCCATAGCTATATATTCAGATTTTCTTAATGCTATTCTCTTTGGAACCAATTCTCCAAATACTAATGTAAAATAGGATAATATAACTGTAACTCCTACAAATGCAACTTGGTATCCATATGGTACATTTATACTAATAAAAAATGTTCCCAATTGTTCTGAAATTCCTGTAGCTGCTGAAGCACTTGCAAAAAAACTTGAGAGTGTTATACCTACTTGAACTGTTGATAGGAATCTTGTTGGTTCTTCAATCAATTTGCAAAGCATTTTTGCTTTTTTATTTCCTTCATTTGCCAACATTTTCATTTTATTTTTATTTACTGAAACAATTGACATCTCTGCTGATGAAAAGAATGCATTAATTAACGTTAATACAACTAAAAATAAAACTTGCGTAATCATATTAGTTGTCTGGGCTGATTCACCTTCCATTTTCTTCTCCTCCATATTATAAATATTTTATTTATATATTAACATAAATAAAATACTTATGTTAATATATTTAATTATATTATTTGTATAAATAACTTAAAGAAACACTCCATTCACTAACTACTTTTTATAATTTAAAGGAACTCTATTTTTAGTAGAATTCCTCTTTTATATTACTATTTGAACTTTTTACAGTTATTTTTTACATGCTTAGTGCATATAAACATCATTAATTATATTTCTTCTCAATCAAATTTGCTAGATCATGAGCCATCTTATCTATTTCAGTTTGATTTTCCCCTTCAAGCATAACTCTAACTAATGGTTCTGTTCCTGAAGGTCTGATAAGAACTCTTCCAACACCATTTAAGGCTTGTTCTATTTTCTTTATTTTGCCTTGTATTTCATCATCTGTTAAGTACAAATCTTTTTTGTCATTTGGAATTATTGCATTCGCTAATACTTGTGGAAGTTCTTTCATTATTGAACATAATTCAGATAGTGGAATTTCCTTCTTCTTAACTATACCTGCAATTTGAAGTGCTGTAACTAATCCATCTCCAGTTGAGTTATATTCTAAGAATATAACATGCCCTGATTGTTCTCCACCTAAAACATATTTATCTTTAACCATTTCTTCTAAAACATATCTATCTCCAACACTAGTTTTAACAAGATTGATTCCTTCTTTTTTACATGCAATATCTAAGCCAAGATTACTCATTACAGTTACAACTAAAGTGTTATCTTTTAGCTTTCCAAGGTCTTTTAAATACTTTGCACATAGCATTAATATAAAGTCACCATTTATTAAATTACCTTTTTCATCAATGGCTAAACATCTATCTGCATCTCCATCAAATGCAAAACCTAAATCACAACCCTTTTTAACTACATATTCCATTAATTCTTCAGGGTGCGTTGATCCACAGTTTTCATTTATATTTGTTCCATCTGGATTATCATTAATTACAAATACATCAGCACCTAATTCTCTAAATGCTTTTACTGATGACTTATATGAAGCTCCATTTGCACAATCTAAAGCTACTTTTAAACCCTTTAAACTATAAGGTATTGTATTTTCAGCAAATTCTATATAATCAGTTAATGCTGATACTTCAATTGTTTCTCTTCCCAAGTCTGTACCAATCGGACTTGGGACTCCTTCAAAATCATTTTCAATAACACTTTGGATGTCATCTTCTAATTCATCGGAAAGCTTGTATCCTTTATCATTAAAGAACTTAATCCCGTTATATTCCACTGGATTATGCGATGCAGAAATCATAACCCCTGCATCAGCTCCATATTTTCTTGTTAAATATGCAACAGCGGGTGTTGGTACTACTCCAAGTACTACAGCTTCTGCTCCAACTGATAATATTCCTGATATTAATGCTGATTCTAACATGTCTCCTGATATTCTTGTGTCTTTTGCAACTAATATCTTAGGCTTATGAGCTCCTTCTGTTAATACATATGCTCCTGCTCTTCCAAGATCATATGCCATTCCTGCTGTTAATTCTGTATTTGCAATGCCTCTAACTCCATCAGTTCCAAACATTCTACCCATAATTTTACCTCACTTTTTTATTCTGTTATAGTTACTTAATTACTATAATATTTTTAATCACCTATAAAAGACACTGTTATTTGTAACTTTTACATGCGCTTCATCTTAAATAGTATAATATTTTTTGCAACTATTTACAATCTTCCGTTTTTATTTAAAATCCTCTCCTTCTATAAAGAAGTATATTTCAATTCAATATTTTTAAATCAATGTTTATATTAATCTATTTTTTTATCTTCTAATCTTTCTAAAACTAAATTATAGCCATCACTTCCATAATTTAAACATCTGTTAACTCTACTTATAGTTGCTGTGCTAGCACCTGTTATTTCAGCTATTTCTGAGTAAGTCTTTTTATGCTTAAGTAGATTTGCTACATGTAATCTTTGAGCTAATGATTTAACTTCATTTATAGTTGCTACATCTTCAAAAAATTTATAGCATTCATCTATATCATTAAGTTCTAAAATTCCTTTAAAAAATAAATCCAATTCTTTACTTTTAATTTTTGATTCTAAAGAACTCACGTTATCACCTCATCGTATAATTATTTCTATCTAATTATACCCGTCTATATTTTACTTTACAACTTTAATATATGAAAGTATCAAATATATTTATTGCATCTCATTATTAAATAAATAATACTTATTATAAATTATGAACACTATACATCTACATCTATTTCTGACTGTGATCTTTTTATATCTTTTAATCCATTCATTTTCAACTCTTTATATACCTTCTTTGTTGGTATTAACCACACTTCACCTGTACCTCTGTATACATTAACCATTCCTTCTCCGCTAAGTACTGTTCCTACAATAGATTTAGATGACTTTTCTACGGAAAATTCAATATTTCCTGTTCTCAAAATTGCAAAATTGCCGTCTACCTTCAATGTATCATTAATTAATATACACTTAAATATTTCATTTTCCGGAACTGGAACCTTAAGTGCAACAATTCCATTACCTTCTATCCTAGTTTGACATAAACCTTCATTCCCTAAAAGTACAGATGAAACATTCTTTTGAATTGTTGCATTAACATCTATTCCTTCTTCGCATGCATAAAACATATTATCACTTACTATTATTTCATCATCTTCTAATTCTATTAATGCAAAATGTCCAAAAGAAGGTTCTAAAAACACCTCTCCAGTGCCACTATAAGTTGGTTTAAATGCTGTT
>Ga0302165_10000624_pt1 | contig 12762 bp, 13 predicted proteins | sample I_Fen_E3_2_FD_193499 | JGI IMG/M metagenome (GOLD analysis project Ga0302165, IMG submission 193499) | Peat permafrost microbial communities from Stordalen Mire near Abisko, Sweden - I_Fen_E3_2 | ecosystem: Environmental > Terrestrial > Soil > Wetlands > Permafrost | place: Sweden: Abisko...
GTCAGTAGCAATAATCCAGAACTATCATAATCTAATCTACCAATTGGATATACTCTTTCTTTTACCTTAACTATATCTAAAATAGTATCTCTACCCTTTTCATCCCTTACAGAACTTATGTAGCCTTCTGGTTTGTTAAGCATTATATATACTTTGTTTTCTTCCTTACTTATTATCTTTCCTTCATATTCCACTATATCTTCTAAATGATTTACTTTAGTTCCAAGCTCATTAACTAAAACTCCATTGACTTTAACTTTTCCTGCAATTATTATTTCTTCACATTTTCTTCTTGAAGCCACTCCGCAACTTGCCATGTATTTTTGCAATCTTTCTTCCATAATTTTAATCACTCCATAATTTTAATATATCTCTTAAATACATTTTCTTCTTTCGATAATTTAGATTATATCTTTTTCCGCTAGATAATACAACTTTTCTCCATGCACATGTTATAAATTATTCATAGTATTAACAATTTATCATAAAGTATTGGTCCTTAATTATTGAACATTGGTCATTGAACATTTATACTTGATAATTAAGTTTCGAAGTATAAGTCCGATTTTTACTTTGTATAACTATATTCTCTAATTTTAATATTATAAAGATAATAGAAACGCTAAAAATAGCGTTTCTATCATCTAATACTAAGGCAACTTTACAGTTATCATCCTTAAGATTAATCAATTTACTAGAATAATCCTCCGCAACCTCTTCCGCCGCCAAAAAATATAATTAATAAGATCCAAATCCAACTGCCACCACCGCAGCCACCAAATCCACCTAATCCACCGCCAAATCCGCCACCATTGCAGCAAGAATTATTATTACAACAAGGTTGACATGAGCAACTAGGTTGACATTGACTGCAAGAATTGCATCTACAGCAACAATTACTAGAATGTTTAGACATGTTTATCATCTCCTATTCTTTTGTTAATATATCTTATTCAAGTTTTACATTTTTTGTTCTTTAATACTTAAAAATAAATGTAGAAACCGTATGTGAAAAGTAGCCTCAATTCACATACGGTTTTTTTATACTATATTTTTTAATATCTTCTTCATTATCTTATGTGCTATAAATCCAACTATTGCCACACATAATATATCTGCACCTAATCCTTTTAGTAATTCTAGTCCAAACAAAGGTAAATAATCGCCACTTTTGTGTTGCATATCATTTACAAACTCTGATACAAATATAAAAGAAGCAAGTGAACCCAATGCTGCCGATACTAATATAACTACAATATTTTCATTAGTTTTAGATGAAAATATTTTATTACTACATTCCAATTTATATTTGGTTTGTGCTATATTAAATATAATAAGCATAATTAATATACAAATTAAACCTATTATTATTTCAATAGATAGTTGTTTAAATGTTATTTTTGTAATAGACTCACGTTCAAGTAAAATAATTCTGAAAGTTTCAACATAATCGCCCTCTATAGAATTACCCAGTATTAACCTTCTTATCCCTTCTAATAAGCTATAATTTTCCTTAAATCCAAAGTAACTTAATATTGAAATAAACTTTCCAATGACAAGTGCAATTGATATTGGTGCTACAGAAATCATACTAATAACTCCTATTACTGAATTGGAAAACATAGAATCAATAATTAACATAAATATTATTCCTATTGTTCCTATTAAAGTTATCCTAGCAATTTCTATGAGCATAATACTTTTATATCCCTCAACAATAGCCAAAAACTCTCTGTTTCTCACGTATGCCATTAAAGCTATATAAGCATAGGTTATAATAAAGAATACTAAAGTTATTATGAGACTTATTAAGTCATTATATTTAATTTGCTTTTTAGTATAAGGACCACTAGATAAAAACATTTCTGTATTTCTCTTATTAATCCCTTTACTTATGAAATATATAGCAGTAAATATAATTCCTAACATGAAATAGCTCTCAATATTAGTTGTATATAAATCATTTGAAAATTCAGATGCTATATTCCGTTTCAACTGAAATAAATTATCTTTTATAATAATATTTGCTATAAAGCCCCAGACAAATAGCCCAATAATTATAGGTGTTTTAGCACAATTAAACCATGCGTAAAGCAAACCTTTATTTAAATACTTCTTCATTTGTATCCTCCTTATCAACCTTATAGATAAATATATCTTCTAAGCTGAGATCAATTTCCTCAATAAATAATGGTTTGAATTTCTTTAAACTCTTTATAAATTCTTCATCATATTCATCAGTTATAATAGTAAAGACTCTACCAATTTTGCTTATTTTAAAGATTCCTTTTAAATCTAAATCCTCTTCATAAACTGGCTCGTGAAAGGCAACTTGTATTTTTTTAATCTTATTTTTCATATTTTCTACTGAATTTTCATAAGAGACTATTCCTTCATCTAAAATAGCAACATCATCACAAATTCTCTCTAGTTCGCTTAAATGATGAGAACTAATTATTATAGTTGTATCATTTTCGAACACCTCGTCTGCAAAAATATTAAGAAGTTTATTTTTAAGTATTGCATCTAATCCTGATGTCGGCTCATCTAATATTAAATACTTAGCATGAATAGAAAATGCAAGCATTATAGAAAGTCTCATTTTCATTCCTTTTGATAGTTGGAATATAAATTTATTTGTAGGAATCTTAAATGTTTTATTAAGTTCATTAAATTTTTCCTCATCAAAATTTATATAAGAATATTTATAATACTTTAATATTTCACTTACCTTAAAATTAATTTGCATTATATTTTCATCAGCTACAAATCCTATTTTGTTTTTAACAGCTGGATTATCATAAACTATTTCTCCATCATAACTTACATTTCCGCATGTTGTATTATATATTCCTGTTAAACATCTAAGTAGCGTAGTTTTTCCAACACCATTTGGTCCTATAATTCCAAATATCTTACCCTTATTTATTTTTAAATTTATATCCTTTAAAATTTCTTTTCCATCTATTTCAAAAGATAAATTATTTACTTCTATCATTATCATTCACCCCTAATTCAGAAAATATCTGAAGCGTTAGTTTCATAAAATCTTCCTTATTAATCCCGCTATAATTAGCTTCAAGTATAAGCTTTTTTAATTCATCTGAAATATACTCCATCTTCTTCTCATCCACTTTCCCCTTATAATTATCTGTTATAAAAGTTCCCTTTCCCCTTAAAGTTTCAATTATTCCTTCCCTTTCTAGTTCTCCATACGCCTTGCTTATTGTATTAGGATTTATTGTAAGCATTGATGCCATTTCTCTAACCGAAGGTAATTTTTCTCCATATTTCAATGCCCCTTTTAATATAAGTTCCTTAACGCCAAGCTCTATTTGTTCATAAATAGGAGTACTGCTCCTAGGATCAATCCTAAGCATCTTGATTACCTTCTTCAGATCTATATTCCATTATATAATCAATTACCAATCCTTCCCCCTCATCTATAAGTACTAAATTAATCTTGTGTTTTTCTGGTTCATCATATATTATTTTTCCTTGATTTATATATGAATCATATGATTTAACATCTACCCTCACAACTTCTTCCTTTGTTATTACCCGTCTCTTAGAAAATTTATCTCTAAGTGTATCATAATCTTTTAAAATTGTTTGTTTTTGATTTTCGCTAAGGTCATCCACCTTTTGAATTTCTATTTTTCCATAATGAAATTGTAACTCTGTTAACCTTTTTCTTTCAGAGAAACATTCTTTAAAATCATTGCTTTCAACAAAATTTCCTTTTTCATCAATTGCCTTAAGTGATTTATTTTCTATTTGTTGAAGAATTTCATTAGTATTTTCAAAGTGTTTTTGTTTTTGATACATTTTTTCAGTGCTCATGCCAAGGAAAGCTGTAACCACAATAAAAATTCCAAGTGCAATTATTATAGTTGATTTTTTCATAATTTTACCTCCTGCTTGTATTAGGTGTACTATATCATCTAGTACACCTAAATTATATATGGAAATATGTTTATACGCAAGTAAAAATTCCTTTACTATTTCTTAAGATTTTCTTAAGTAGATAAGTGGACATACAAAAAAGGCCATCTAAAAATACTTAGTATTTAACTAGAAGTATTTTTAGATAGGCCTAAACTGCACATATTTTATTTCTTTTTGCCATTAGCATAAATTACAGATGCCCCTATAATAAATATTAACGGTCCTGCAACCATTGCAATTGTAGATGTGTAATTCCCGTTAATAGCGGGTTCTATAATTGTAAATAAATTTGCAAATCCAACTACTGCAGTTACTATAAATCCTATAATTATTGCAAAAGTTTTATTTTTAATTACTAAGAATGATTTTTCTATAGAATCTTTTTTTCTAAATGAAATATATGAAATTGATAAGAATAAATATGGCAATGTCATTGCAACATTGGTCATTAATACCAACATTTCAAAAAATGCTTTTGCACTCTTACCCCCCATTGAAATAAATAACACCATTACTGCTACTATAGTTGTTTGAACAGCCATTGCATTTATTGGCATATCATTTTTATCAATATTCGCCATTTTTCCTGGCCAAAATTTTGCTGGTGTTCCTTCTATTAATTGTTTAAGTGGTGCATAAGACAAAGTGAAAAATGCTCCTGTTATTGCTAAGAACATTGATAATCCAACAAATCTAGCAACCCAATTACCAATTTGAATAGACACATCATGTGTTAATCCAATTGAATTTCCCAAAGTATATCCTAAATTATTCATGACAACGTAAGCAACATTTGCCATATTTATATTTTCTCCTGAAAGACTACCAGCCCAATTAGTAAATATACCAATTAAGAATATCCCAAGAGAATAACAAATTGAAATTATAGCTGCTGCTATTAAAATTCCCTTTGGAAAAGTCTTTTCTGGATTTTCAGTTTGATCTACAAGTCCAGAGGCAGCTTCAATACCACCATATGCAAATAATGCAAAAACTAAAAATGATAACATTGAGATAATACTATGATATGATGGGTTTGGTGAATTAATAAAAGACATTGCCGATGTAATAGGTTCTTTAAATTGTCCTTTGTTTAGTATAAATATTATAACAGCTCCTATTATAAGAAGTATATTTAATAGTGCAACTGCCATTCCACCAACTGATGTTATTTTAGTTATTTTAGTTATTCCTCTTTTAGATATAAGAAAAGTTGTGCCTACCCATAGTACTCCTAGTATTCCAAGAACTTGTGTAGAACTTAATCCCAATATCCCCCAATTAGAAGTAGTATCAACTCCAAAAATTGTATTTGATAAAGGTATCCAAATAGTTGAACAAATATTTATCATCCATACCAGATAAGATGCATACCACATGAAAACTCCTATAAATGCAAATTTAGGCCCTACTGATTTTTCCATCCATGAATATATACCACCTTTTTCTTCTTTAAAAGCAGATCCATATTCAGCCATCATAAATGCAAAGGGGATAAAAAATGTTATTCCTCCTAATATGAACCATGGAATTGCACCGTAACCCATAAGATAAAAGGATCTTGGCATATTAGCAAAACCAAAAACTGATGTAAATATCATAAGAATTAATGTTATTAAAGTCAACTTCTTTTGTTTTTCATTTTTATTCATTATTTTACTCCTCGTATTTCTTCTTATTTCATGCTCTAAAATTAAGATATAATTTCTACTATTATTATTTGCTCTTATTTCGTAATATATTATTAATTGCAAGAAGTAAATTAAGTTTTAATGATTATTTAATTTTTAGCATTTATTATCATGCTTTTCTTATTACTTACTAATTTATAATTACAATTCCTCTATTTTTTGCATGAATGTATATTTTTCTATATTACTATCCTTTTTTCGTCAATTCAAATCAACTCTTTTTACATTTTGTTAATAAAACCTTTAATATTTTAATCATTCAATCAAATTTTTCTAAATTTTAAACTTGATTACGAAATCCTATACATATATTATTGAATTATTATTATAAATTTATCTTAAAACATTATTTAATTAGTATTATCGTAAATTAGTTTACACTTACTATTATTGCGATGTGAAATAAATTATAATTAAGCAAAAAAATAAAGATAAAATAGTATTTATACTAGTCTACCTTTAAATATTTTGTGCTTTTTATATACTACATATTTAAAATTTCATTTAACACGCCTTAACCTTATAAGTTCCTTCAATAGCATGAAGTAGAAAAACAATAAATTCATTGTATGGTGTTTGAATACCATACTCTTTAGCTGCACTTACTACAGCTCCATTGATATGGTCAATTTCAGTAATCCTTTTATTTAAAACATCCTGATTCATTGAGGTTATAACCTCATAAAAATCATCTTTGATGTGTTTTTCTACTTTTTCTATTACTTCGTCCTTGTTGAAATAAGTACCATCTGCAATTGCAACATCTACCGCTTCCGAAAGAATCATTTTAACAATTTGGCTTGCATCATTATTTTCATGTAAATATCCAACTTTACATTGTAATATGGCTGTAACAGAATTAAGAGACATATTAATAAATAACTTGTTCCAAATTACTTCTTGAATGTTTTCATAGATTTCTGTGTGGAGACCACAACTTTTAAAAGTATTTGATACTTGCTGTAATATATCAATATTATACTGCACCATTCCAATATTAGTTATTCCACTACAATTGTGTGAAATACGACCTGGTTCTAAGTTTGCACAGTTGTGTTCTGTTGTACCTATTAAAATATTTTCTTTTTTAATAAACTTTTCCAAATCCTTATCATTCCCTGCACCATTTTGTAATGTTAAAACCAGTGTATTTTCTCCTATAAGACTTAAATTTTTTTCCATGGCAGAAATAGTATATATATTTTTTACAAAAACAATTATAAGATCCATTACTCCTAAATCTTCAGAATTAGTAACCGCTGAGACTGGAAATATAACTTCTTTGTTTTGTTCCTTTTCATATATAATTAAACCTTTTTGGTTAATCGACTCTACAACTTTACTATTTACATCAATCATATACACTTCATTATTACGTGATAAATAAGCCCCATAAAGACTTCCCATTGCACCTGCACCTAAAACTGTAATTCTCATAATCTCTCCTCCATATATAGAATCTATTGACTATTTTAATTCATTATATTACTATTACTTACATAAGTAAAATTCATTATTTTCATTCTTATGTTGAATAATTTTCATCTAACTTTTGAAAGGATGTATTAAAATTATGTCATTATCATCATATCAAATATTTAAAACCGTTGTAGATCAAAATAGTTTTCAGAGTGCTGCTGAAATTTTACATTTAACTCCTTCTGCCATAAGCCACTCTATTTCAAGCTTAGAAAAAGAATTAGGGTTCCCTCTGTTTATCAGAAACAAAACCGGTATACAATTAACTGGATATGGCGAGAATCTACTACCCCATATTCAAACAGTTCTTAATAGTGAGGAATATTTAAAGCAAGAAATTTCCTTATTAAACGGACTGGAAAAAGGAACTATAAAGCTTGGTACATTTAATAGTGTATGCACAAATTGGATACCACATATTGTAAGTTCATTCCAAAAATTATATCCTAATATTTCTATAGAATTGTACCAAGGAAATTATAATGACGTTTCAGGCTGGATAAAAAATGGATTAGTAGATATAGGTTTTTTATCTACATCAAGTGCAGATCATTTACAAATTATCCCCTTATATAAAGATCCACTTGTATGTGTAGTTCCGAAAAGCTTTTGTCCTAAAAACAAAGACTACATAACTATCGACGATATAAGAGGACAGCATTTTGTTTATCAAAGAGAAGGCTGCGATGCCGACATTAATAATTTTTTTCGTAAATATAAGCTAAATGCACTCTCCACATGTCATGTAGTTGATGACCAATCCACTATCGCCATGGTTGAAAGTGGTTTTGGGATTTGCATTATGCCAGAGCTCGTGATGAAAAATCAAAATCATAACGTAGATGTATATAGAATCGAACCACGTGAATATAGAATCATTGGAATAACTACTTTGAATCAAATGTTTATGGCACCTGCAGTAAAGAAAATGTTTGATCATATTATTGATACCTATAAGAACATATAATTATAACTGCTTTTATAATTTAAAAGCTACCTAATCATAGGTAGCCTAATACAAAAAACTTTTATATCAACATAATTTTTGACTAAAAATATTATCCAAATTAATTTTTTTAACCCTTTCTCTAATTTTATTTATATCTGTGGTATAAAGATTAAGTTCTTTCATCCTTTTAAAATAGCCTGATCCAGCAAAAGTATACCTATCTTTTCTTCCTTCTCTAGTTCCAGCTTTTTCATTTGCATAAGTTATCAAATCACCAATTGCAATAGATGAAGGAAGTATTAAAAGTGGCAACCCTAAAGCTAATCTTACAGCATTATGTCCAGCTAAAGTTCCAGTGCAAATTGCTTCTGTATGGCCAACAAACAATCCACTTTTTTCACCAGCACAAAATAGGTTGTCTACTCCTGTAACTTTTAAATCATTAGTCCTTGGTGCAACTGATAAATACCTAATGGAATTTCCTTTACTACCTGCATATGGATCAACATATTTTGCATTTTCTAATCCTTTAATTTTTCTTAGTTTATGAAGTGGATAATAAGTTGTCATTAATTTAGCATGACCTGTATCAAGTAAAATGATGTTTTCAGCAAACTCCTTTAATGCATATTGTTGACATACTTTAGTGCTTAATTTATCATAATTTACATCTTCCACTGGAACTTTTAACACAACTACACCTTTAGAATCTAACTGTGTTCTTAATTCCTGTGATAAACTTTCCTTTGCTAATTTACATGAACCTGACATAGCACCGAGTGAATCATTATTCGTTTCACCTTGAATGTCTGATACACCACAACGTTCGCTAATACTTATTCTAGGTCCAAAGGAAGGGCATCTCAAAACGCACATAGAACATCCATTACCATAACGCAAACAATTTCCCATTGGGCCTGTTGTACCTGTAGTTTCAATAAAAACATCACCAGTTATATAAGTATCATCACTAAGATATACACCTTTAATTTTTCCGTTTTCAAATTTAACATTATTTACTCTACTTTCCATCATTAAATTTATACCCAGTGTTGTTAAATATTTATGAACCTCACCTTCAATCATATTAACATTATATAATGTGGCATGCTTATGACCTGGAAAATCTATATTTGTATGAGTTGAAACTCTATCAGTAATTTCTATTAATTCTCCGCCACCAAGAGCTATAAGTTCTTCTGATGCAGTATATCTTCCATTATTTCTCATTATTCCACCTACGTTACCAAGCCCAAGTAGTAAATCTGTTTTTTCTATTACAGTAACATCTGCTCCAGCTTTTTTGCTTGAAATTGCAGAAGCTACGCCAGACCAACCTCCACCAATAATAACAACTTTCATATAAATCTTCTCCCTTCAAAAATACTTCTTGGATCAGCCTGTTCTTTACAGAATCTTTTGACTCTATGCCCTGAGAATCTGGATGTACACGCTCCACAAATACCTTCTCCACAGCACATTTTAAAGTTATTGCAACAAGAAAGGGAGACATCATTTCTATCAATATCATTTAAATAATTAATAACACAATAAGTTAAAATATCAGCTCCTGCTACATGAATATATGAAGCTCCATCATTAAGTGCATCTTTAATTATGACTTTAGCATGATCTGAAAGTTTACCTTGATCTAATAGCAAATTCTCAGACATTTGTATCTTGTACTGATCTAAAAGTTCGCTGGCAAAATTCACTTCAAAAGGGCTTTTATCTATCACTACTTGTAACTCATTATTTTGTAACGCTAATTTTCTTACTACAGGCATCATAGGAGCTAGTCCAATCCCCCTTGCAAGAACTAATACTTTAGCTTCTTTTTGAGCTAATATATTTTTAATTCCAAATACACCGTTCCAATAGGGCCCTCTAATCACTATGTTTTCATTGGATTTTATATTTAGTAATCTATTAGTTTTTATTCCTCTAATTTCAACGGCAATTGTAATAACATCATTTTCAATATCTGAATTCATAATAGAAATAGGAATATCAAAATACTTATTTTCATCTGTTCTTACAAATATATAGCTTCCAGGCGTAGCTAAATCTAAAACTAATTTATGAGGTGCTTTAAATTTAATCATAATCATATTATTGTTATAATTAGTTACATCTTCAACGTTACAATCAAAAGTTTTCCTTCCTTCCTTTGCTTTATTCCCATTATTATAAAGTTCTTGATATATACAAACCCCCTTCCAATTTAAACAATCACAAAAGCACTCTCCTTGACATTGTGAACAAATCAAGCATTCACCTGATTCAGCTAACTTACAAGGACAATACTCAGTTCCAGCATCTATGCAATCAATAGCTTCTTTTATCATTTTCTCTCCTTTAGATAAAATTGCTTCTTAATAATAGCTTATTTTAAAAGATGTAATTTGCTACAACTATAGTTATTGAAATTATAAAAAAAATAGTAGACAGTAATTTTTTTTAAAAAACCATCTACTACTGTACTCACCCACTAAACCTTGACTAAAAAGTCAACCCTCAATCCCTCTCACCTCCCCATTCTCCCAAAAATTCTAATAAACCTTGCTCAAAATTTCTGCCCAAAAATGGCGGTATTCAATACCTCTTTCTTCGCCAAACTTTAATAGGATTCCCACGAAAGTCTGACGAAAATCCATCTTCTTTTCTCCCTTTAAACCTAATCCCTTTCCACCTGCAAATCCCTCATCAGCCTCGCCAATGGCGTAGCCGAGGTCTCCCTTTTCTCCTGCTTTAATTCTCGCTAATCCCACTGACGGACTGCCTTTGTCCCTGTTTCCTTTCCTGCATTTTCCCCCTTTAATCTAATTTTGAACAGAAAAAAAGAGCTGACTTTTTTGCATCAGCTCTGGATTTTTTCTTGAATTTTTGGTTGAACAGATTCCCGACCTGGAAGGCTATTTCGGCAAGGTTTAGTGGAAATAGTCAGGGTTTGGTGGGAATTAGTGGGGTTTAGTTAGTGGCTACAACTACACAGTGCTATACTAATTCTTTAACAGTATGATTTCCAAATGCAACTTTTTCTAATATATGTTGATAAATTTTATCTGTTACATTCCATCTATCTGGGCAATTTAGAACCACAATTATCACATCTTTACCGTTATTGTTAATTGAAGAAACTAAGCACTTTCCTGCTTGACCTGTATATCCTGTTTTAACACCATTTGCTCCAGGAATTCTCCAAAGTATTTTATTAATATTATTATAATCCCTTGTAAAATTGTATTTTTCTTTTGAAATTTGTTTGCTTCCTACAATTTCTCTAAACAAATCATAATCCATTCCTTTAGCTGTAAGTATTGCTAAATCATATGCTGAAGAATAATGTTCATTACTATCTAGTCCATGAGGAGATTCAAAATGCGAATCTAATATACCAATTCCTCTAGCATAATGATTCATAATCTCTGAAAATCCTTCTATTGAACCTCCTAACTCTTCAGCAATAGCTATTGCTGCATCATTTCCAGACTTAAACATAAGCCCAAAAATCAACTCCTTTAAAGCAATCTCTTCATTTGCTTTATATCCTACAGTAGAGCCTCTAACGCTAGCAGCTTTTTTACTAATAGTCACTTTTTTATCTAAATCCCCTTGTTCAATAGCAATAAGTGAAGTAAGTATTTTTGTTGTACTTGCCATTGGAACTATTTCATATGCATTTTGTTCATATAGAACTGTACCACTTTCTTTATCTAAAGCAATTGCAGATCTTGCATTTACTCTAAGATCGGTATTACCTTTAGCATTTACGGTTATACCTACTACTTGAGTAAAAATAAGGCTCAGTAATATTATAGTAATGCTTTTAATACTCTTCCTCATAATTAATCACCTTCTAAATTTACTATTTGCTTCTAGTTTACCTTTAAAATTATTTTTTAAACCTAGTTTTAATAATTTTTTATGTTTATTTTTTCAAAATTAGTCAATACTTATTAAGTACATAGAGTTTGGAGGAAATTTATGAAATTATTTTTTATTTTCTTTGTCATTTTATTAATGTTTTTTATCCCTATTCCTATTAAATTTAATATTCACTATTCTACAATAAATTATTATTTAAAATTATATGGACTTACCATTATTTCAAAAAAGAAATCTGAATATAAAGAAAAACATTATCATAAAGTTAAACCTTCACTCAAAAAAGAACATAATTTTTTTGGGAGGCTTTATAATAATATAAATTTTAAATCTATAGATTTGAAATCTTTAATATCAAATTTATATAATTCAAAGTTTAAGCCTTTATTAAAAACAAAAGTTTCTTTAGATTATTCACTTAATGATGCTGCTAAAACTGCAATTTTTTATGGAGTTTTATCTCAAGCGCCCCCACTAATTTATATTCTTACAAATGTTCCTTTTAAGACTTATAAATTTAATTTTAAGATAAATCCCATATTTGAAGATAAGTTTCTACTAAAATTTGAAACTTCAAGTATAATTTTCTTATCATTTGCAAACATTATATATATGATAATTATTTTATTTAAATTTATAAAAAAGCAAGGGAGGTGACCCATTGGGTATATTAAAGAAAATAATAAGTTAAAAATCCATGTATATTTTTAATTTTATATGTATACATTCATAATATGATATAAAGTGAAACTTTTCAGGTGAGATTTTATATTCGTGCTGAATTCAGTTGAACTTATACTCTAAAGG
>Ga0302165_10000627_pt1 | contig 12724 bp, 12 predicted proteins | sample I_Fen_E3_2_FD_193499 | JGI IMG/M metagenome (GOLD analysis project Ga0302165, IMG submission 193499) | Peat permafrost microbial communities from Stordalen Mire near Abisko, Sweden - I_Fen_E3_2 | ecosystem: Environmental > Terrestrial > Soil > Wetlands > Permafrost | place: Sweden: Abisko...
AACCGGTTTTAAATCTAAGAGCGTTGTTTAGTGATGCTACACAGGTTTACAGGAATCCTACAGAGCCGGGAGTGGATGAACAGGTTACAATCAGACTCAGAACTGCAAAGTATAACGTAGACGAAGCTTGTATAGTGGTTAATGATAATTCACTCCAAATGAAATGTGCATATTCCGATGAAATATTTGATTATTATGAAGCCAACATCCAAACTGGAAGTGATAAAATACAATATTATTTTGAAGTAAAAGCCGGAAAAGTTAGATGTTATTATAATCAAATTGGAGTAGTCAAGGATCTGGACCCATATTTTAACTTTTGGATTACACCTGGATTTAAAACACCTGATTGGGCTAAAGGTGCAGTTATGTATCAAATTTTTGTGGACAGGTTTTGTAATGGTGATCGATCTAATGATGTGCGTGATGGTGAGTATTCATATATAGATAAGCAAGTAAATGCGGTAAAAGACTGGAACAAATACCCTGACCAGATTGGGATCAGAGAGTTTTATGGTGGAGATTTGCAAGGAGTTATGAATAAACTTGATTATTTGCAAAAACTTGGAATTGAGGCAATATATTTTAATCCTTTATTTGTTTCTCCTTCAAATCATAAATACGACGTTCAAGATTATGACTATATTGATCCACATTTTGGTATAATCGTAGAAGAAAAGGGCGAAGTACTTGAAGTTGGAGATCTCGATAATTCTCATGCCTCAATGTATATTAATCGAGTTACAAATAAAAATAATCTAGAAGCGAGTAATGCATTTTTTGTCAAATTGATAGATGAAATTCATCTTCGAGGAATGAAAGTAATTATCGATGGAGTATTTAATCATTGTGGCTCCTTTAATAAATGGCTTGATAGAGAACATGTTTATAGTAATAGTCTTGATAAATACCAGGTTGGAGCCTCAATAGACGATCAAAGTCCATACCATGATTTTTTTAAGTTTTATAATAATCAGTGGCCTGAAAATATATCCTATGATGGATGGTGGGGTAATTGTACACTTCCAAAATTGAATTATGAATCTTCACCGAAGTTGGAAGAATATATTTTAGACATTGGAAGAAAATGGGCTTCTCCTCCATTTAATGTAGATGGTTGGAGACTTGATGTTGCGGCCGATTTGGGTTATAGTAAAGAGTATAATCATAATTTTTGGAGGAAATTTCGAAAAGTGATTAAGGAGGTCAATCCCGATGCGCTTATATTGGCGGAAAACTACGGGGATTCGTATGACTGGTTACAAGGAGATCAATGGGATACGGTTATGAACTATGATGCATTTATGGAGCCTATATCATGGTTTTTAACAGGAATGCAGAAACATAGTGATGAATTTCATGAGGATATGCTAGGTAATGCAGATAAATTTTTTGAGGCTATGAATCACAATATGGCTAGGCTAGGTGGCCAGGCGATTGCAATTGCAATGAATGAATTGTCTAATCATGATCATTCTAGATTTCTTACAAGAACAAATAAGACAACTGGACGTATAGAATCAAAAGGCGCGAAAGCGGCTGAAGATAATATTAATAAGACTGTATTTAAAGAAGCGGTTGTAATGCAGATGACTTGGCCAGGTGCACCAACAGTTTATTATGGTGATGAGGCTGGCGTTTGTGGTTGGACAGATCCTGATGATAGAAGAACTTATCCTTGGGGCAACGAAGACAAAGAATTAATTGAGTTTCATACAGCGGTTATCAAATTGCATAAAGAAAATCGAGCGTTAAGATACGGCTCGTTTAAGCAATTATATTCAGAAAAAGATTTAATTAGTTATGGACGCTTTGATGCGGATGATGGTATTATTATTGTTATAAATAACAGTAATGATGAAAGAAAAGCAAGAATTCCAGTTTGGGAATTGGGTATAACTCACAATGATGATGTTGAGCGGATCTTTTTAAGTTATGATGGTGGATATAGTACAGAAAAAGTAGGATATAGTGTCCCAGATGGGTATTTGGAAATTGAACTTGGGAAGACATCAGCAGTGATACTTAAAAAGAAAAAATAGTATCAAATACTAAAAGAGAACTGGTGAAAGGAATTATTAATAAATGAATAAAAAAAATGAATCAAATAAATCCGAACAAAATATTAGCGATATTAGAATTAACAAAAAAATGAGATTATGGAATAAATATAGGAATTACATTATTGGAGTTGCAGGGATTCTTGCAGTGATTTTGATAGTGGTATTCGTTATCAAAGGGTGTGGTAAGAGTGGGTCTGATGGTAGTGACAAGGTTACAGATGCAAATCAGATTACTGTAGGTACAAAAGAATCAAGTGATCAAACGACACAAGCGGCAACGAATCAGACGCAACCATCAACTACACAAGTTGCTTTAGCTAACAAAGTATATACAACGACAAGACCGATTGCAAAAGAAGAATTTACAACCACTTCATTTTATGATAATTCGGTTTTCTTAGGAGATTTTATTGTAAGTGGAATTGCATATTACGGATTCCTAGGAAAAGATAAAGTTATTGCAGACACGAATCTTACTACAGATAAAGCACTTAGTAATGTAGATCAGTTAGCTTCGTCTGCACCACAAAAAGTATTTATAATGCTTGGTATTAATGATTTGAATTATGGAGTAAGAGGCGTAGATACAATTGCGGCTAATTATGCGACGTTAATTGCTCAAATCAAAGCGAAGTTACCATCAGCTAAGATTTATATCTTATCGGTACTTCCAATCACGCAAGCTTATGAATCTAAGGCAAACGTATATATAAGAAAAGCTAATTTGGATCAACTTAATACTAAGCTAAAAGAATTGGTTTCGACATCAGGTGTTGATTATCTTGAGTTGGGAGCCCCATTTCAGAGTAGTACAGGCTATCTAAACGAAAGTGCAACTAGTAATGGTCTTAATATCAGTAGCGACTATTATGGGTATTTGCTTAATACAATTGCTGATATGCTAAAATAGAAAGGAATTAATGCTCCATGAATTTTCATGTACTAACATTGTTTCCTCAGATGATAATTGACGGATTAAATACAAGCATCACTGGTAGAGCTATCGAAAAAGGTACGTTATCAGTGAATGCGATTGATATAAGGGACTTTTCTACGAATAAACATTTAAAGGTAGATGATTATCCATATGGCGGTGGAGCTGGAATGGTTATGCAGGCTGCACCGGTATGTGCAGCTTACAATTATGTGGCAGATAGGATTGAGCATAAGCCTAGAGTTATATATATGACGCCACAGGGGCATACATTTAATCAAAGTATGGCTAGAGAGTTTTCCAAGGAAGAAGATTTGGTTATATTATGTGGTCATTATGAAGGCATCGATGAGAGAGCATTAGAACTGATTGTAACCGATTATGTATCAATTGGAGATTATGTGCTTACCGGCGGAGAACTTGCGTCTATGGTTGTTATTGATGCGATTTCAAGATTGGTTCCAGGTGTGCTTAATAATGAAGATTCTGCGGAATTTGAGAGCTTCCACAATAATTTACTCGAGTATCCACAGTATACAAGACCAGAGGTATTTGAAGGTAAGAGTGTGCCAGAGATATTGTTATCAGGACACCATGGAAAAGTAGATGCATGGAGACTGGAAAAATCAATCGAGAGAACAAAAGAATATCGACCAGATTTGTATGAAAAGTATTTTGATAGCTTAAAACTTAAAAAAATATAGGAAGTATAAATGAATAAATCCTAATATAATTGATCAATCATGATTAATTATGTTAGGTTGGCGCTTTTTTGATTTAAGGCAAGAGGTATTTGGAGGATAATATGGGTGGGGATTTTAAAAACAGATATTTTTGTGGAAAGGCTGCAATCGATGTTTTTTTGCAAATTCAAAAAGCGGACGATGAATTTTATAGTTTTGTAGGGGATAATGCATTATACTCTTTAACGAGAGCGATACATTCAGACGATTTAGAGAAGTTTGAGAAGGCAGTTGTTGAATTGAAAGAACTCAAACACAATTTTGTTACACTACGAATGTTAAGATTCGATGGTGTGTATAGGTGGATGGTTATATTTTTATCTTATTCGAGATTGGAATTTAAAGGCCAGAAGTTGATTTCGTTTGAAATGGAAGACATCACGATAATTATGGATGAATTAGAAGAACTTAAGAATTCTTGTGAGATATACGAGGAATATTTTAGCTTAATGGAATATTTCATGATATCATATGATATTGAGTCAGATGAATTTACCATATTTATGATGGCAAATCAACAAAGAATAAATTTATATTGTGGCACACTGAGCGATTGGAAGAACAGTAAAATTTCTAATAAAGATATAGATAGTGAGGATGTTCCTCTATTTGAAAAATCCTGTGCAAGTTTTGTAAATGGGGACAAGACATTTGAATATGAAATGAAAATCAAACTGTTTCCAGAAGACGAGAGTATGGAGTGGACCAAATTAAAAGGTAGTACAATTCATAGTTCCACTGGTGAAATATATGTAATAGCAACCGTTTCCAAGATTAATCCAGTTACTAAGAAACATAAGATTAATTTAACAATTGAGTCATCTAAGGACAATGGAACTGATTTAATCAACAAAAGAGCGATTACAAAATATGCAACAGAATTGATCGGCTCAAAGCCTGATCACCCCGTTACATTTGCAATCATTGATCTAGATGATTTCAAATACGTGAATGATACATTTGGCCATATGTTTGGTGATAATGTGTTGAGCAAAGTGGCTGAGATACTAAAAGAAGCTGTAGATGATAAAGGTATTGTTGGACGAATCGGTGGCGACGAGATGTTGATTATACTGGAAAACATTAGCTCTGAAAATGAATTAAGAGGAATACTTCGAACGATTCGATCAAATGTGGAATGGGCATACAAAGGGAAACTGAATTCTTTAATATTATCTTGTTCCATAGGCTGCGCAAGTTATCCAAAAGATGCACAGGATTATGAATCATTATTTAACATCGCAGATAAGTGCTTATATGTTGCGAAAGAAAAAGGGAAGAACAGATATATTATTTATGATAAAGAGATACATGGTAAGTATGTTGAGGGAACTAGTGAAATAATACATTTTGAAAAGGACTTTAGCAAATATAATAAGATTAATATCGTTAAGGATATTATGGAGAATTTACTATATAAAAAAAATATGACCATAAATCAAGCATGTGAAAAAATTGGGCCTTGTTTTGAACTTGAAGATATCAGCGTTTTTAGAGGTGAGAATAGAGAACGTGAAGTTTGTTGGGGAGTTCTTATGGATCATGATTTAAATGGGAAATATTTCGATGAAGATAACTATATCAGTAATTTTAATAATAATAGTATTATGGTTATTGATAATATTAATTCCTTAATAAGAAAAGCAGACTCAGCTTATGACAGTATGTTTAAAAGCAAGATAAGTGCATCAATTCAATATATGGTAGGACCAATTGAGTCGCCAAAAGGGTTTATTACCTTTAATAAGAGCAAAACGTCTAAAAAATGGACAGAATTAGATATTAGTTATTTGAGCATACTAGGGAAGCTTTTTGAAATGGTATTGTTTTAAATAAACTTGGAAAATGGAAGTAAGGTAGCGCAATGAGAACATTATTAGTAGCAATTAATTCAAAATATATTCATTCAAATTTAGCTGTATATAGCCTTAAGGCATATAGCGAGCATTGTGGAATGGATATATGTATAGAAGAATTTACAATTAATCAATACACTAATTTCATATGTAAGGAAATATATAAGAAAAAGCCGGATATTGTGGCTTTTTCTTGTTATATTTGGAACATTGATTTTGTGTATGAAGTGTCTTTGGAACTGAAAAAAATATTGCCTAATACGGAGATTTGGCTCGGGGGTCCTGAAGTTACTTATGATAGTGCATCGGTTCTTGAGATGCATCCTTATATTAAAGGTGTTATGATAGGAGAAGGTGAAGAAACGTTTTCAGAAGTCATGAGGCATTATGCAAATAAGGCGGTTGAGAATGATTTGAAACTGATTAAAGGAATTTCTTATCATGATAAAGAGTTTTTAATCATAACAACTGGGCCAAGACCGCTAATGGATATGGATAAGTTAGACTTTATATATGATGATATATCTAAATTTGAAAATAAAATTATATATTATGAAAGCAGCAGAGGTTGTCCATTTGGCTGCAGCTACTGTTTGTCTTCAGTTGAAAAATCAGTTAGATTTAGAAGTGTTTCTAAAGTAAAAGAAGAGCTTCATTATTTTCTTAAAAATAAAGTGCCACAAGTTAAATTTGTCGATAGAACATTTAACTGTAATCATGAAAGAACCAAAGAACTACTTACATTTATTAGGGATAATGACAATGGAATCACTAATTTTCATTTTGAAATAGCGGCTGATATGCTAACTGATCAAGAAATAGAAATTATGAAAACAATGCGCCCAGGTCTTATTCAGTTAGAAATAGGCGTTCAATCAACTAATTTGCAAACGATTCATGAAATAGACAGGATTATGGATTTTGACAAACTTTCAGGAATTGTTGAAAAAATAAATGAAGGGCAGAATATTCATCAGCACTTGGATCTAATAGCAGGGCTTCCCTATGAAAATTATGATTCATTTATTCATTCATTTAATGATGTATACAAGTTAAAACCAGAACAGTTGCAATTAGGGTTCCTAAAACTTCTGAAGGGATCAAAGATGTATCGAAAAGTGAAGGAATACGGAATTGTATATACAGATAAATCACCTTATGAAGTGTTGTTTACAAATTGGATCAGTTATCAAGATGTCCTTAGAATTAAGAATGTTGAAGAAGTAGTAGAATTATATTATAATAGCGGTCAGTACAGACATACAATGGAACTATTAGAAACAAAGTTCGATACACCATTTGGAATGTATGAGGGACTTGCAAATTATTATGAAGATAATCATCTATTTGATATAAAACATTCCAGAATCACTAGATATAATATTTTGTTAGAATTTATTAAAAAAAATGTAGCGGAACAAATTAATGTATTTGAACAGGTAATGGTATTTGATTTGTATCTGAGAGAAAATCTTAAGACAAGACCCACTTTTGCGATGGATATAAGTGAGGATAAAGCTATATTTAGAGAGCTTTACAGTACGTATACTACGAATAAAAATTCTCATATTGAGCCATTTTCTATTGATATTGAAAAAGTGTGCAATATCAATATAGAAACAGTTAAGAATTCTTGTGAAAATCTTAATGAGACAGTACACGTAGGAAACAGTTTACTGTTATTTGATTATGATGATAGAAATCCACTTAATTATGAAGCTAAAGTATCAATCATAAGGACTTAAGAATTTGGATATACAAATTTGATGTACAGAAGGGAGCATGGAATGGCGACGAAACGAACCATAGTAATTCTTGATTTGTTTGATAAAAACTATACAACTGAAATTTCTTGCAGCCTTGACTATAAAACTCCTTGGCAGCTGTTGTTTGCAACTATATTAAGCGCACAATGCACGGATGAGCGAGTTAATATTGTAACAAAGGAGCTGTTTAAGAAATTCCCAACGGTGGAAGCATTTGCAGAAGCTGATTTAGAAGAAATGGAACTGTATATTAAATCTACAGGATTTTATCATAATAAGGCCAAAAATATAATTGCAAGTGCAAAGATTATAATAGAAAAGTATAATGGTAAGATACCAATGACTCTGGAGGAACTGACAGTTTTGCCAGGTGTTGGACGAAAGACGGCGAATGTAGTAAGAGGAAATATTTATCAGATTCCAAGTATTGTTGTAGATACACATGTAAAACGTATTTCTTATCGATTAGGGTTTACAAAAGAGAATGATCCAGTTAAAATCGAATTTGATTTGATGAAGACGATTCCTAAAGAGCATTGGATACTATATAATATTCAAATAATAACATTCGGAAGAGAAATTTGTACAGCTAGGTCACCAAAGTGTGAAATCTGTTTTTTAAACAAGCTGTGCAAAGCGAGGAAAAATAAATGATAAATTCATATGTAGCACTTGACTTGGAAACCACAGGGTTGAATCCATCAACGGATAGGATAATTGAAATCGGTGCGGCAAAAGTTATAAATGGAATAGTAGTTTCGACATATTCAACATTGGTTAACCCTCAAATCCCAATTAGTTTTAGGGTAAACCAGCTTACAGGAATTGATTCACAGATGTTGGAAAACCAGCCATTGATTCAAGATGTAATTGCTGATTTCGTCAAATATACAGAAGATATGCCAATTCTTGGACATAATGTAATATTTGATTTTAGTTTTTTGAAAAAAGCTGCAGTAAATAATAAATTAACTTTTGAAAAAGAAGGAATCGATACTTTGAAAATGGCAAGACGTATGTTACCACATCTTGAACACAAGGGACTTGAATTTCTTTGCAGTTATTTTAGTGTAAATCCAGAAAATAGTCATAGGGCTATGGATGATGCGATAAGTGCAATGCGAATCTATGAGAAACTTTATGAGCTGAATCGTAAAGATAAAGGATTCTTAGAGACAATTAAACTGAATTATTCTGCAAAACGTGATACATCAATTACCCCTGCACAAACATCTTATTTGACGAAACTGGTAATACATCATAGTATTGTGATGCAGGCTGAGATAAATAGTATGACAAAAAGCCAGGCATCAAGGATGATTGATAATATAATCTCTGAATATGGGAAAATAATATGCTAAGACAAATATTACTATAGATTTTAATAAATGTTTATTATTTATAAAAAAGGATAGGGTATCGAAAGAAATTGTGATATAATTTAATTTATTCATATTTATCAATTTTAATAATAAGGAGAGTGTAAAGATGTTTAATTTTTCAAACAGAAAAGTAAAGAAAATTTTTTCGAGTGCTATTATCATTATTTTAGTACTAGCAATGGTTGTTCCCGTTATAATATCTGCGTTCTTAAATTAAATTATATTTAATAAAAGTACATTTAAATATCGAGGAGATCCAATATGAATACAGGTAAAATTTCCAATTCTATATTAAAAAGGTCGGTTTTAAAACTTATTAAACATGGTAGAAAAGAAGTGGTTAGTGGACCTGGAATAGGGATGGATTGTGGCATCATTGAAGGCAAAGAGAATAACAATATTGCCCTTGCTACAAGTGATAATATGTATGGAGTATACCGCGTGGTTAATAATCTTTCGGCATCTGGTGCTGAGAGTGTCGCAGTGATGAGCAACATTATTATACCGAATGATTTTGAAGAAAAGAATTTAAAATTGGTTGTATATGGTATCCAAGAACAATGCAGTGACTTGAATGTGCAGATTATTGGAGGACATACCGAAGTATCTGATGCAGTTACAAGACCAGTTGTAAGTATAACAGGTGTAGGTTATGTTGAAAAAAATATCTCTATATCATCTAAAAATGTAAAACCGAATCAAGATGTGATTATGACAAAGTGGATTGGAATAGAAGGTACAAGACTGATAGCTGAGTTGAAGAGAGAAGAAATTCTTAAGATTTATTCAGCAGATTTTTTGAATCAAGCAATTGGAAAAACATCTGAGATGTCTGTGGTTGAAGAAGCTAAGATTGCAATGCAGAACGGTATAACTGCAATGCATGATGTATCAGAAGGTGGAATATTTGGTGCTTTGTGGGATATGGCGGAAGCAGGTAAAGTAGGACTTGAAATTGATTTCAAAAAAATTAATGTGAAACAAGAGATCATAGAGATTTGTGAATTGTTTGATAAGAATCCATACGAAATCACTTCGTCAGGATGTTTATTAATGACATATGAAAATGGATATGATATAGTAAAAAAATTAAGAGAAAATGGCATAAGTGCTACAATAATTGGTAGGACAACAGATACAAATGATAAAATTATATATAATAACGGTGAAAAAAGATATTTGGAGACGCCAAAACGTGATGAAATATATACGGTCTAAAAGAGTGGCGAAGTATAAGAGCTGCTAAAGCAGCGGAGGGGAGTTATTTTGAGAGAAAAAATCCTTAATATGCTAGAAAAGAACAGTCGCATTGATTTAAAAGATATGGCAGTAATGCTAGGGACCACTGAGGTTGAAGTTGCGAACGCAATGGCTGATATGGAGAAAGAACACATTATATGCGGTTATCATACATTGATTAATTGGGATAAAACGAATGAAGAAAAAGTAACAGCGCTTATTGAGGTGAAAGTTACGCCTCAAAGAGGGTTAGGATTTGATAGTATTGCAGAAAGAATTTATAATTACGATGAAATCACAGCTGTATATCTTATGTCAGGTGGGTTTGACTTTACAGTGATTATTGAAGGGAAGACGATGAAGTCAGTTGCCCAATTTGTATCTGGGAAACTATCACCTCTAGAATCAGTACTTAGTACTTCCACACATTTTGTTCTTAAAAAATACAAGGACCATGGAACTGTTCTTGAGGCACCGAACAAAGACGAAAGGATTTTGGTAACACCATGAGAAACCCAATATCAAAGAAAATAGCAGCAATTGAACCTTCTGGAATCAGAAAGTTTTTTGATATAGTTAGTGAGATGAGTGATGCAATTTCTCTTGGAGTAGGGGAACCTGATTTTGATACACCTTGGAATGTCAGGGAAGAGGGGATCTATTCACTTGAAAAAGGACGTACATTCTATACATCTAATTCTGGACTTAAGGAATTAAGAATTGAAATATGTAAATATTTAGATAGAAAATACGATTTGCATTATGACCCAATTGAGGAAACATTAGTAACGGTTGGTGGGAGCGAGGCTATTGATGCGGCTTTTAGAGCTATGATCGATCCGGGTGATGAAGTGTTAATCCCGCAGCCTAGCTATGTTTCGTATATTCCATGTGCAGTATTGGCTGATGCAGTACCGGTTGTAATCAATTTGCAAGAGAAGAATAATTTTAAGCTTACAAAAGAAGAACTTCTCGAAAGTATAACTAAAAAAACTAAGATTTTAGTACTTTCATTTCCCAATAATCCAACTGGTGCAATTATGGATAAAGATGAACTTGCAGAATTAGTTCCAATTATCATTGAACATGATTTAATTGTGATATCAGATGAGATATATTCCGAACTTACTTATAAGGGGGAACATACATCGATTGCAAGTTTTCCAGGAATGAAAGAAAGAACGATTGTGATTAATGGTTTCTCAAAAGCATTTGCAATGACTGGATGGCGTTTGGGCTACGCGGTTGGACCTTCAGAGATAATTAATCAGATGACGAAAATACATCAGTTTGCAATTATGTGCGCACCAACGAATAGCCAGTTTGCAGCAATAGAGGCACTTAAAAACTGTGATGAGGATGTTAGCAAAATGGTTGAAGCTTATAACCAAAGAAGAAGATATTTGCTGAATGCATTTAAGGAGATGGGGATTGAATGTTTTGAACCACATGGTGCATTTTATGTATTTCCATCGATTAAAAAATTTGGTATGACATCGGAAGAGTTTGCAACAAAGCTTTTACAGGAAGAGAAATTAGCAGTCGTTCCGGGGACGGCATTTGGTGATAGTGGAGAAGGATTCCTTAGAATATCTTATGCATATTCATTGGAAAATTTAAAAACTGGACTAGAAAGAATTCGAAGATTTGTAGAACGATTGGAAAACAACTAAGGAGGTAAAAATGGCTGATATAAATGTTGAATTTATTAATCCATTTTTAATCGCAACAGTAGGCATTTTGAAAGATATGTGTCAAGTAGTGTTAAAAGTGGAAAAACCTTATATTAAAATAAATGAATTTGCTGATGAATCGATTTTAATAATGATAGGCATTACAGGTGAGATGAGAGGTCAAGTGATTATCGCATTAACAGTTGAGAATGCTTGCGATGTTGCCTCTAAGATGATGATGGGTATGCCGGTGACCGAATTAAATGAGCTATCAATTAGTGCAATTAGTGAGTTGGGTAATATGATTATGGGAAATTCAGCTACCATTCTTTCGACAAAAGGAATTGGGATTGATATTACTCCACCAACAATTTGTCGTGGCAATCTATCACTTACTACTTCATATGCCAAGAATATATGTATTCCATTTAGCTATGAAAATAAAGTACTTATGGAGCTTGATATTGCTGTTAAGGGTTAATTGTAGCCTGCTTTATATACAATGATAAACATAAGGAGTGAGATAATATTATGATGAATATAGTTTTACATGAGCCGGAGATGCCAGCTAATACTGGTAATATTGGGCGAACTTGTGTTGCAGCGGGTGCAAGGCTTCATTTGATTGAGCCATTAGGATTTAATATAAATGAGAAGATGTTAAAACGAGCTGGATTAGACTACTGGGATAAGCTCGATGTAATAATATACGATAATTTTGAAGATTTCATGAAAAAAAATCCAGATGCTAAGATATATATGGCAACAACAAAGGCACCACAGACATATGCCGAAGTTAACTATGAGCCGGATTGCTATATTATGTTTGGTAAGGAAAGTGCAGGGATACCAGAGGATATATTGGTGAAACATCAAGATACATCTATCAGAATTCCTATGATAGGAGATATTCGTTCTCTAAATCTTTCAAATTCAGTAGCCATCGTGCTTTACGAGGCACTTAGACAAAACAAATTCGCGCATATGAATCTAGAAGGCCATTTGCGAAATTACGATTGGCACTAAGAATTACAAGTAGCAGTAAGGGAAGCAAATACGTGAGTAGGG
>Ga0302165_10000631_pt1 | contig 12690 bp, 12 predicted proteins | sample I_Fen_E3_2_FD_193499 | JGI IMG/M metagenome (GOLD analysis project Ga0302165, IMG submission 193499) | Peat permafrost microbial communities from Stordalen Mire near Abisko, Sweden - I_Fen_E3_2 | ecosystem: Environmental > Terrestrial > Soil > Wetlands > Permafrost | place: Sweden: Abisko...
ACTTTCGAAGGCTCTTGCAGAAGCCATGTTTGGTGATGAAAATAGTATTATACGGGTTGATATGTCAGAGTATATGGAAAGCCATTCAATATCTAAATTGATAGGGTCTCCACCAGGATATGTAGGGCATGATGATGGTGGCCAACTTACAGAAGCAGTTAGAAGAAAACCATATTCGATAATTCTTTTAGATGAGATTGAAAAGGCTCACACAGATATATTTAATGTATTACTTCAAATTATGGAAGATGGAAGACTTACAGATGGCAAAGGAAAGGTAGTCAATTTTAAAAATACAATAATTATAATGACTTCAAATGTTGGAGCTCATCAAATCAGAAAGCAAAAGAGCATAGGATTTAATAATACTAGTGCTAATGATGAAACTGAATATGAAAAGATGAAGGAAAGCATATTGGAAGAACTAAAACAAAAGTTTAAACCAGAATTTTTGAATAGAATTGATGACACAATAGTATTCCATAAATTAAGTGATGAAGATTTAGATAAAATAATGGATTTAATGCTTGCATCGATAAGAAAAAGACTTGAGGGTAGAGAAATTTATCTGCATTTTGAAGATGACAGTAAAAGATTCTTATTAAACAAAGGAATTGATCTTGATTATGGAGCAAGACCACTAAGAAGGCTTATTATAAAAGAAGTAGAAGATAAATTAAGTGAAGAAATTTTGCAAGGAAATATACAAATTGGAGACAAGGTAAAAGTTAATGAATTAAAAAATAAGCTTGTTTTTAGTAAGCTAGTTAAAGATTAATCCACTATTTCAAACGTATAAATTATTTATATATTAAAGTAGTCTATTTTGATACTATAAGTAAATATTGATATTAAGGCAGTAGATAAATTTTATAGTAAATTAATAAATGGGATATTAAACACATAGTAATTAATAGGCGAAACTTCGCCTATTAATTATTTGCCTATAGCATTTAAAATTGCTGGTTTATCAAATTCTATAATAATAATATTATTATTATCTAATAAGGGAACACTCATTTGATTAGATTTTTTTATCATTTCTTCCCTAGCTTTCATATCATCCTGAACATTCAATTCTTGAAATTCAATGTTTTCTGATTTGAGATAATTTTTCACCTTAATGCACCAAGGACAAGTGTTAGTAGTATATATTTTTATCATAAGTATACCTCTTTAAGTAATTAAGATTATAATATAATATTTATAAGCTATCAACAGAGTTAAAGAATAATATTATTTAATTATACTATGATTACTTAAGTTAGGATTTAATATTGTATTATCGAATTCATTTTGAGAATAAGGATTATATAATAACTTAGTTAAAGCATACTCAATAGAATTATGAAGTATATTCGTGGTTGAATTTGGAATATTATTAATATAATTTTTAATTATCATAGTTATAAATTCCTATTCATTTGCTATATATAGTTTTTGTAGTAATTGATTAAATATGCTTAACATTAAGAAAAAGAAAATATAAATACTATGTATAAAAAAGTGATACATAATAAATAAAAAATAGTAATTGATTTAAAGTCAATATTTAAGTAAATAAATATGTTCAAATAAGTAATATGTTATAATTAGAATGATATTTTTTTTCAATAATATTGTAGAAACATATATGATATATAATGCTATTAATTAGGGACGCATTTAAATAATATCTATTAAAAAATAAAGGGAGATATTTATGAAAAAGAAAACATTATATAGATGCTTAAGCTGTGGATTTGAAAGTATAAAGTGGCTTGGAAAGTGTCCAACATGCAATAGTTGGAATACATTAGAAGAGGTTGTTGTTGAATCGAAAAGTTTGCAAACAAGAGTAAGGCAAGCATCTAAAAAACCAATAAAAAAACTATTAGATGTAGTTTCTAATAAGAGTGATAGAATAGTTACAGGTATAAACGAATTTGATAGAGTTATGGGTGGGGGAATTGTAAAAGATTCAATTTCAATTATAACTGCTAGACCAGGGGCAGGAAAATCAACATTACTTCTTCAAATATCAGATGCTATAGCACAAAAGGGGTATAAAGTAATTTATGCATCTGGAGAAGAAAGTGATAGTCAAATAAAAAATAGAGCAGATAGAATTCTTGACAAAATTCATGAAAATATATGGGTAGTACAAGAAACAAGTCTTGATAATGTGCTAGATGCAGTGGAAGAAATAAATCCTGATATGCTAATTGTAGATAGTATTCAAACATTTACTATGGAGGCTTCATTACCAGCAAGGGCAGGCTCTCCTACGCAAACTATGGAGTGTGCTAATGCACTACTTCAGATTGCTAAAAATGAAAAAAGGCCAAGGGCTGTTATTGTGGTAGGGCAAATGACTAAAAATGATGAACTCGCAGGATTACGGGCATTAGAACATTTAGTTGATACAGTTCTTATAATAGAAGATGATAATGATGAAGAATTACGTGTACTTGTAAGTTCTAAAAATAGATTTGGTAGTATCGAAAATGGATTTTTTCAAATGTGTGAGAAAGGTGTTATTTCAATAGATAATCCGTCAGAGTTTTTTATGACAAAACGTGAAGAAGGCGAAATAGTCTCTGGAAGTGCATTGACTGTAATCAAAGAAGGAACAAGAGCTATTATAACTGAGATAGAGAGTTTAGTATCCAAAAGTTTTACTCCATATCCTACACGAATAGGAGAAACATTAGGCAAAGATAAATTAAATACACTAATATCTATATTAGAACAACGTGGTGGTATTAATCTATATGATAAAAATGTAATTATTAAAACTACTGGAGGCATAAAAATAAGGGAACAAGGGATTAATTTAGCGGTGATAATGAGTATAGTATCATCTGTAAAGCAACAAGGCATAGAGTCAAATATTGCATTCATAGCAGACGTAGGATTAACTGGTGAACTTAAAAAGGTGCCATCATTGGAAAGCAGAGTTAAAGAACTTGAGCGCATGGGATTTAAAAAAGTTTATGTTCCCAAAGATTCATTTATAAGAGAAAATAATTTTAAAACAATTGAAGTAATTGAATTAAAGACGTTAACTAATGTAATAAGTCATGTATACAATCACTAAAATATTATATAAATAAAGAATATATTCATATGTTGCATATTAGATGGTGTAATAATATGTATAAAGCAATTTTAATATGCTTTATACAAATGTTTTTGTATAAAAAGTATATTATATCTAAATTTAATAAATATTATTGAGAGATTATAGTTATTATAGTATTATAGTTTTAGAGTTTAAATTTAATGGACTAATTAGATGTTAGTTATATAGTAAGAATATAACATTCCCAAGTGTTCTATTTATTTAGTAGAGAATAGTAAATAAATAGAAACAACAAATAATATTTTGAAGAAAATGGGTGAGTGTATGAGAATAGAAAAGGGAATAGGAATAAAAAATGTCTTAAAGATAATGTGCCCAGGCACTCAACTAAGAGAAGGTATTGAAAATATATTAAGAGCTAAGACAGGTGGACTAATAGTAATTGGGGACGATGAAGAAGTTATGAAGCTAGTTGATGGTGGGTTTTATATTAACTCAGAGTATACTCCATCATATGCATATGAATTAGCTAAGATGGATGGTGCTATAGTAATAGCTGGAGATTTAAAGAGAATTGTTTGTGCAAATGCTCAATTAATACCAGATTCATCTATTCCAACTTATGAAACAGGAACTAGACATAGAACAGCACACAGAGTAGCTAAACAAACTAACAGGGTAGTCATTGCAATTTCTCAAAGAAGAAATATCATAACTATGTATAAAGGTGATATAAAATACGTATTAAGAGAAAGTAGCATAATTCTAAGTAAGGCCAATCAAGCAATTCAAACATTAGAAAAATATGTTGCAGTACTTGAACGTGTTATTAATAATTTAAATCTATTAGAATTTCAAGATTTAACAACACTTTTTGATGTAGTTACTGCAGTCCAAAGAACTGAAATGGTAATGAGAATAGTAGAAGAGATTAATATGTATATATTAGAGCTTGGAAATGAAGGAAGATTAATATCTATGCAGCTTAATGAATTGATTAGGCATATAGAAAGAGATGGCATATTATTAATTAGGGATTATTGCAGAGATGGAGTTCAATATAATGAGGTGTATGAACATATTCAAAAGCTAAATTCATCAGAATTGTTAGACTTAGATGCAATTTCAAGAGCACTAGGTCATGGAGGCACTCAGCTTATGGATACATTAATATCTCCCAAGGGATATAGAGTATTAAGTAAAGTCCCAAGGATACCATCAAATGTTATTGACAATCTTATAAAAGAATTTAAAGAATTAAGTAATATAATAGATGCGGATATAGTTGATTTAGATAATGTTGAAGGAATTGGCGAAGCTAGAGCTACTGCTATTAAAGATGGATTGAAGCGTATAAAAGAACAAATATCATTGAAAAAAGAATTATAGTAAAAAAGAAACTGTCTTAAAATAAAGTTATTTAGAATAGAAAGTAATGCATCTATTCTAGTTTATTATAACTACATTTTTGGTCGTTTTTTTTATTATTTATATAAAATTATTAGTTAAACTTAATAATTTATTCATTTTAGATAAACTTATTGTATGTTATAATGAAAAGGCATAGACAAAATATTAAAAATATGATTAAAGTACCATAAAAATGTGAATAATTAGAAGGAGGTGAAGTATGTGTTAAAGAAATTATTAAGGGGAATTTTTTCTGGAATTGGGCTAATGATAGGATATTTTATATCTGAGATATTACTTACAATACCCCAAATTGCTAGTTTAACGTACCTTTCAACTACTATTGCTAGAATTATATTTGTTATTATTATATGTTTTATTTTTGGAATTATATTGTATATTATTTCGCCTATTATATATAAGGGTATTTCTAATTTAATTGAATATATTGAAAAAAGTATGCAAAAAATGAGCATAACAGAAATAATTTATGGAACTGTAGGAGCTGTTATTGCTTTAATCCTTATGACATTTATTGCAAAGCCGATAAGTGATATTAGCAATACGATAGGACCAATTTTATTAATTCTAGTAAATGTAGTAGCAGCTATAATAGGCGCAGAAATAATGATTAAGAAGAAAGAAGATATCACGGCGCTTCTTGTTAATATTAAAAAGCCTGTAATAAAAGAAAAGAAAGCTAAAGATGTAGTTAAAGGAATTCCAAAGATATTAGATACATCAGTTATAATTGATGGAAGAATATTTGATATCTGTGAAACAGGATTCGTAGAAGGACCATTGGTGATACCCAATTTTGTATTAGATGAATTAAGACATATCTCAGATTCCTCAGATTCCCTAAAAAGAAACCGAGGTAGAAGAGGCTTAGATATATTAAATAGAATACAAAAAGAATTATCAATAGAAACTCAAATTATAGAGGATGACTTTCCTAAAATTGCAGAAGTTGATGCAAAATTGTTGAAGCTTGCCCAAAAGATAGATGGAAAAGTTATAACTAATGATTATAATTTAAACAAAGTAGCTGAATTTCAAGGGGTACCAGTATTAAATATAAATGAATTATCAAATGCAATAAAACCGGTTGTATTACCGGGCGAAGAAATGACAATTGATATAGTAAAAGATGGTAAAGAATCAAGTCAAGGAGTAGCATATTTAGAGGATGGAACTATGATAGTTGTAGAAAGTGGAAGAAAATATATAGGACAAACAACAGATGTTATAGTTACATCAGTGCTACAAACAGCAGCTGGAAGAATGATTTTTGCGAAACCAAAAGATAATTAAAATTAAGGAGATTTTTCCATATGGTTAGTGCAATCGTATTAGCTGGAGGAAGAGGTAAGAGAATGGGTTCTGTTCAAAGCAAGCAATATATTGATTTGGATGGCAAACCCATTCTTTATTACACTCTAAAACAGTTTATAAAAAATGATTTGATAGATAAAATTTTGTTAGTAATTCCAGAAGATGAAAGGGATTATTGCCAGAACGAAGTATTAGATAAATATGGACTGACAGTTGACAGCTTAGTATTTGGAGGAAAAGAAAGACAGGATTCTGTATACAATGCTTTGGTTCAATTGGAAGGCTCGGATATAGTACTAATTCACGATGGAGCAAGACCATTTGTGTCACAAAGAATAATAAATGATTCTATTAAATATGCTAGAATTTATAAAGCCACAGCACCAGGAGTAATGCCAAAAGATACTATAAAAGTAAAAGATAAAAATAATTTTTCGGTAGATACATTAATCAGAAACAATCTTGTTGCGATTCAAACTCCTCAAGCTTTCGATTTTAATATGATATATGAGTGTCATAAAAAAGTTAAAGGACGAGGGATCACGGTTACTGATGATACTATGGTGGCGGAAATTTTTGAAAATAAGGTTTATATTTATGAAGGTGATTATACGAATATAAAAATAACAACACAAGAAGATTTGATTTTGGCAGAATATTTGGTCAAAAAGTAGTAAAATGATAATATATTGACATGTAAAATTGAAGAAGTTATAATAAATTAAAATAAAATCAAGTTTGCAAAGCGATGATGAAGAATAGTAGAAGTCGATTATTAAGAGAAAAAGTCCTTAGGCTGTAAGACTTTTGAACAGACTTTGAACCAGCTTTTGAGCATAGGTAAAAACTATCGGTTTAATACCGTTATCATTATTAGAGAACAAATTTAGGTGGTACCGCGATAAAAAGTTCGCCCTAATGCATATATTAGGCGGACTTTTTTTGTTTTTTTATAAAAAACATTTAAATATAATATAAATAAAATCATAGGAGGAAATACTAAAATGAAAATGTCTAATATGTTAATAGCAACATTAAGAGAAGTACCAGCAGAAGCAGAAATTGATAGCCATAAACTTATGTTGAGATCTGGAATGATAAGAAAAATGGCGGCAGGAGTATACAATTATTTACCACTTGGATTGAAGGTTTTAAAAAATGTAGAAGATATAGTAAGGGAAGAAATGAATGCAGCAGGTGCACAAGAATTTTTAGCTTCAGCTATTATTCCAGCAGAATTGTGGCAAGAGTCAGGTCGATGGGATGCATATGGAGCAGAAATGTTTAGATTAAAAGATAGAGGAGAAAGAGATTTTTGTTTAGGACCTACTCATGAAGAAGTATTTACTGATATAGCAAGAAATGAAATTAAATCATATAAGCAATTACCACTTAATTTATATCAAATTCAAACTAAATATAGAGATGAGCGTAGACCACGATTTGGTGTTATGAGATCTAGGGAATTTATTATGAAAGACGCTTATAGCTTTGATAAAGATCAAGATGGTTTAGATTTAGCATATGATAAAATGCATGATGCATATGTTAAAATATTTAATAGATGTGGATTAGATGCTAAATGTGTTGCAGCAGACTCAGGTGCTATTGGTGGATCTAATTCAGCAGAATTTATGGTTAGATCAGAAGTTGGAGAAGATGATGTAGTATTCTGCACTCAATGTGATTATGCAGCAAATATTGAAAAAGCATCTTCACCTGCTGAAAAAGAAGAAAAGCAAGAATTAATGGATGCAGAAAAGATAGCTACTCCAAATAGTAGAGGAATAGATGAAGTATCAGAATTTTTAAATATATCTCCTAAAAAGACAGTTAAAACTTTACTATATAACATTGATGGAAAAATTGTTGCTGTATTTGTAAGAGGCGATAGAGAAGTTAATGAGGTTAAGGTTGCTAATGCTTCAAATGCGTCTGGAGATATAGAAATGGCTTCTCGTGAAGAGTATATAAATGCAACGGGTTGTGATATTGGATTTGCTGGACCGATAGGAATAAAAGCTGATTTAATATTGGTGGATGAAGAAGTCAAAAATATGTATAATTTTGTTGTTGGGGCAAATGAGACTGGATATCATATACGAAATGTGAATTATGGAACAGACTTTGAAGGAACTATTGGTGACTTCAGAAATGTAACTGAAGGAGAAAGGTGTCCAGTTTGCGGTGGGAAAATTACTATTGCCAGAGGAACAGAAGTTGGTCATATATTTAAACTGGGAAGTAAGTATTCAGAAGCTATGAACGCCAATTTTATTGATGAAGAAGGAAAAGAAAAGCCATTCATAATGGGTTGTTATGGTATTGGGGTTACAAGAACAATGGCATCCATAATTGAACAACATCATGATGAAAATGGCATAGTATGGCCATTATCTGTTGCACCATATCATGTTTCAGTAATCACTGTAAATGTTAAAGATGAAGAACAAACTAAAGTAGCTAATCAGCTTTATGAAGAATTAATAAGTATGGGAATAGAAGTACTTCTAGATGACAGAAATGAAAGAGCAGGAGTAAAGTTTAAAGATTCAGAATTGATGGGAATACCAATGAGAGTAACTGTGGGGAAAAAAATTGGTGATGGAGAAGTTGAATTTAAGCTTAGAGATGTTGACATGGAAGTAATCAAAATAAATGATGTTTGTAATATAATAAAAGGTGAATTTGAAAAAAATAATATCAAGTTAAAATAACTTTAGGAGGTAAATTAATGAGGATATATAATACTTTAAATAGACAAAAAGAAGAATTTATCCCTATTATTCCAGGTAAAGTTAAAATGTATGTTTGTGGACCAACTGTTTATAATTTCTTTCATATAGGCAATGGCAGAACGTTTATTGTCTTTGATACTATCAGAAGATATTTAGAATACAGAGGATATAAAGTTACATTTATTCAAAACTTTACTGATATAGATGATAAGATGATTAATAAGGCGAATGATGAAGGCGTTACTGTAAAAGAACTTGGAGATAAATATATTAAAGAATATTATCAAGATGCTGATGCGCTTCAAATAGAAAGAGCAACTGTTAATCCTAGAGCAACAGAATACATTGAAGATATAATAGAATTTATTGAAGAATTAATTGAAGCTGGATTCGCTTATGAGGTAGATGGAGATGTATATTATAGCACCAAGAAGTTTGAAGGTTATGGGAAATTAGCAGGCCAAAACTTAGAAGATTTACAAGCAGGTGCAAGAATATCTGTTGATGAAAGAAAGAAAGATCCAATGGATTTTGCAGTTTGGAAGTCTCAAAAACCAAGTGAGCCTGCATGGGAAAGTCCTTGGGGATTTGGAAGGCCGGGGTGGCACATAGAATGTTCCTGTATGGCAAAAAAATTATTAGGAGATACAATTGACATTCATGCTGGTGGAATGGATCTAAAATTTCCACATCATGAAAATGAAATAGCCCAAAGTGAGGCTGTAACTGGTAAGCCTTTTGCACATTATTGGATACATTCAGCATTTGTTAATGTAGATAATAAAAAAATGTCAAAATCATTAAATAATTTCTTTACTGCTAGAGAAATTCTTGAAGAATATGATGCAGATGTAGTAAGATTTCTAATGTTATCAGGGCATTATAGAATTCAAATAAACTTTACTAAAGAACTTCTGGATTCAGCAAAAGCATCAATAGAAAGATTATATAATTGTATAAATAATCTTGAAAATCTAAAAGAAGAAGTTAATGAAAAAACAATGGACGATAAAGAACAAGATTATTTAAAATCTTTAGATAAGTATAGAGAAAGATTTATTGAAAAGATGGATGATGATTTTAATACAGCAGATGCAATTTCAGTATTATTTGATTTAACTAAAGATATTAACAATAATATTAATATTAGTTCATCAGTTGAATTATGTGAAAAATCAGAAGTTTTAATTAGAGAACTTGGAAATCCACTTGGAATTCTTCAAATTCAAATAAAGAAAGATTTAGAAGCTGAAATTCAAGAACTTATTGATAAAAGACAACAAGCAAGAAAAGATAAGGATTTTGCTTTGTCAGATAAGATAAGAGATGATTTAAAGAATAGAAATATAGTTTTAGAAGACACACCGCAAGGGGTTAGATGGAAAAAGATTGATTAATTAAAGAAAGGGTTGCAATTCTGCAACCCTTATTTAAAAGGAGAATTATAATGTTAGATGATTTAAGGATGAGGGAATTTTCAAAAGATGAAGCAAGAATGTTAAATCCACTTCAATTAGCAATAATAGGAGATGGTATATTTGAAGTCTTTATTAGAAATTATATTTTGACACAGAATACAGCATTATCAGCAAATAAAATACATGTTAAGGCTATTGGGTATGTTAAAGCAAAAAGTCAATCGTGCATAATGCATGAAATTGAAGAACTTTTAACAGAGGAAGAAGAAGCAGTTTACAAGAGGGGGAGAAATGCCAAATCGCCTACAGTTCCTAAAAATGCAGATGTAAGAGATTATAGAATGGCAACAGGATTTGAAGCATTAGTAGGATATTTATATTTATCAGGAAATAAAGAAAGATTAGAATTTATATTTAATAAAAGTATCGAAATTATAAAATAAATTTACAAATTATAAAAGGAGGATTTATAATGCAAGGTAAATCGAAAAATTTTAATTCAAAAGGTAGATTTATTAAAAGTGAAAAGAATAATGAAAAAACTGGGGTAAAGGATAAAGAGGAAAATTATAGTGAAGTTAAAAGTAAACTAAAAAAAGAAAACACTGCAGATGTTAGCAAAGGTAAAGAAGATAGTCAAGTTGAAGAGAGAGAAGATATAGTTATTGGCAGAAATGCAGTAATTGAGACTCTGAGAGGAGACAGGACAATTGAAACATTGTACATAGCAAATAATAAACTGGAAGGGTCTATAAATACAATTATTGGTTTAGCAAAAGAAAAAAGAGTTTTAATTAAAGAAGTGGATAAAAGAAAACTAGATTCAATGTGCGATGGAGGAACACATCAAGGTGTAATAGCAAAGGTAACGCCTTACAAATACTCTGAAGTATCAGACATATTAGCTTTGGCTGAAGAAAGAGGCGAATCTCCATTCATTGTTATATTAGATGAAGTTGAAGATCCACATAACTTAGGATCAATAGTACGAACAGCAGAATTATTTGGAGTACATGGAATAATAATTCCGAAGAGAAGAAGTGCATCTGTAAGTGCAACAGTATATAAATCTTCAGTAGGTGCAATAGAACATGTAAAAATAGCTAAAGTAACAAATTTAAATGCAACAATAGAAGATCTAAAACAAAAAGGTATTTGGGTTTATGGAGCAGATATAAGAGCGGAAGAATACAGTTATCAAGTAGACTTTAGTGGTCCTTGCGCAGTTATAATTGGAAATGAAGGTAGAGGGATTTCTAAATTAACAGTACAAAAATGTGATAAACTAATAAAGATACCAATGGTTGGAAAGATTAACTCTTTAAATGCTTCGGTAGCTGGTGGTATAATTATGTATGAAGTTTTAAAAGGGCGATTAAAATAGAAAGAGGTATGTGGTGAAAACTATTTTTGTGGATGGGTATAATGTGGTAAATAGCTGGCCGAATTTAAAGCAAAAAAAAGATTTTAGCTTCGAAGGTGCACGACAAACATTGATAGATAAGCTGCATAATTATGGGGTTTTTAAAGCTTGCAAGATAGTATTAGTATTTGATGCGCATAAAGTTATAGGTAGTCTAGAAAAAAAAGAAGAAGTGAACAAAAATATTGCTGTAGTTTTTACAAAAGATGGAGAAACAGCAGATGGTTATATTGAAAAAAAGGTAAATGATTTAGGTAGAAAACATGAAATAGTTGTAGTTACTTCAGATAACTTAGAACAACAAACAGTTTTCCAACGAGGTGCAGTTAGAATGTCATCCTTGGAATTCTATAACGAGGTACTAAATGTAGAAAAGTCTATAAAGCTTAAAAACGATAAAAATAAAAGTACACAAAAAAATAGTATAAGTGATAATATAGATGACGAAACAGCTAAAATATTAGAAGAAATTAGAAGAAGCAAGTAAATTCAGTTGACTAACTTATTTTTACAGGGGTATAATTGTCTAAATAAGTAGTCAGTTGAATGCAGAAGAGAGTTGAGAGTGAGCAGTTGAAAGTTTTTTTAGATTTCAAATATAAATCAGATGAAGAAATTGTTGCACAAGCTAAAAGTGGAAATAATAGAGCTCAAGAATATTTAATTTCTAAATATGAAAATTTTGTAAAGGCAAAGGCTAGATCATACTTTTTAATCGGAGCGGACAAGGAAGATATTTATCAAGAGGGTATGATAGGTTTATATAAAGCTATCAGAGACTTTAATCCAGAAAAATCAACATCATTTAAAGCTTTTGCAGAAATATGCGTAATTAGACAGATTATAACTGCGATAAAAACGGCTACTAGGCAAAAACATATTCCATTAAATACATATATATCTTTAAACAAACCAATCTATGAAGAAGAATCAGAGAGAACTCTTTTAGATGTATTAGCAGGAATAAAAATTACAGATCCAGAAGAATTAATGATAAGCAAAGAACAAATAGAGTACATTGAAGAAAAAATTTCTAAGGTATTATCTGGGCTAGAATTAGAAGTCCTTACATCATACTTAGATGGTAAATCATATCAAGAAATTGCAAGTGATTTAGAGAAACATTCAAAGTCTATTGATAATGCATTGCAAAGAGTGAAAAGAAAATTAGAAAAATGCTTAGATTTAAAGTAACAATTTATATTGACAAATAAAAAAAATGATAGTAAACTTTATAATTGGTATATCAAAGAACATAAAGATTTTTGAACGCTCACATAGCTCAGTCGGTAGAGCGTCACC
>Ga0302165_10000633_pt1 | contig 12663 bp, 12 predicted proteins | sample I_Fen_E3_2_FD_193499 | JGI IMG/M metagenome (GOLD analysis project Ga0302165, IMG submission 193499) | Peat permafrost microbial communities from Stordalen Mire near Abisko, Sweden - I_Fen_E3_2 | ecosystem: Environmental > Terrestrial > Soil > Wetlands > Permafrost | place: Sweden: Abisko...
GGCGCAGGCATTTCGTATCAATTTTTTCGACCCAATTCTACATTATCTGAAGAGGCTAAAACAAGTGTTCCAAATTATAACTCAGTATCAAAACTTTATGGGAATTTGGTAGAATTTCCATCACAAAAAATGAACTTCGATAATTTATACCTCCAATTTAAAAAATAGGATATGAGGTTCTTCTGTTTAATTACATTACTCATTCTGAGCAGTTGCAGTAAGGATACTTTTTTAGTAGATCAGTACCAACCAAATTATAAAGCGTCCCTTACTTTTTCAAACGTTAATGTCAATTGCAACCCTATGTTCGCATCAATGATTTCGGAAAAAGATGCTTTGGTTTACACTGGCCCGTATGCACTTTATACAATTGATGCTTTTAGTACGTTTAAGTATTTCAAGTATGATTACAATGTCAGTTGTTATAAAAAAGTAAGCTTCTTTGATGGTAATTACGCGTGGATTTGTATGGACGATTCTCAGACTAAGTATTCTTATAATTTGATACAAGAAGACAATCGCAATCGGATAATATCAAATAGTGAATTATTAAAATATCAGTTTAGTATCCCGCAAAAAAGTACAGCGTTGTTTAGCCGGGTCCCTTTATTTCTTGACTCCATAAGTTTCCTTTTTGCAGGAAATGAAATTCAGAATTCTCAGTCACGAATTGTTGATATATTTCAAGGGAATGTCATCTCACAAACAGCAACTAAAATTTCAGAGATTACTAATATTCCTTCTAATTTGACAATTGACGGCATTTTCAGGACGAATGACTTAGTTCTATTTATGGGATTGGCCGGTTCCTTTGGCGAGAACGGACTGAAAGCTCCCCTAAAAACAGTAGCGATTATAAATAGAGTTTAATCGTTAAAATTGGGAGAAATGAAAAAGACAAAATTCACCGAGAGCCAGGTCATTGGTATTCTCAAAGAACAAGAACAAGGAAAGAAAGTCGGTGACATCTGCCGCGAACATGGGATCAGCCAACCCACCTTCTATTATTGGAAGAGCAAGTATTCGGGCATGGATGTCCCACAGCTTAAACGTGTCAAAGAGTTGGAAGCGGAACTGTCGCAGTACAAAAAAATTGTGGCCGAGCAAACACTCCACATCACTGTGCTCAAAGACATTGTTGAAAAAAAGCTTTAGGGCCTGCCGAGAAGCGGGAGTTGGTGGAGTATTCTCAACAAGAACATGCCATCAGCATTCGTCAGGTCTGTAAGCTGTTGGGTACATATCCTTCTGTGTTCCGTTACAAGCCAAAACAAAAAGATGATGAGCCCATCCGTGAGCAACTGCGGTCAATGGCAGAACGTCATTGCCGCTGGGGTTTTTGGATGATGTACTATCGGCTCCGGCTATTAAATTTTTCAGATAACCATAAACGCGTCTACCGCATCTACACTGAAATGAAACTGAACCTTCGCAGAAAACACAAGAAGCGCTTGCCTACACGCATCAAGCAGCCTTTGTTACAGCCGCTCCACCACAACCTCACTTGGTCAATGGATTTTATCCACGATGGCCTGCTGCACGGAAAATCATTCCGGGCATTTAATGTGATCGATGATTTCAACGGGGAGATACTCAACATCACCATCGACACGAGCTTGACCAGCAAGAGAGTGGTGCGTGAGCTGAACCAAATTGTTGAATGGCGCGGCAAGCCTGAGCGGTTGCGCGTTGACAATGGTCCTGAGTTTATCGCACAGGCATTACAAGATTGGTGCAGCAATGAAATCGAGTTGGTGTTTATTGAAAAAGGGAAGCCACAACAAAACGGCTACATCGAACGCTTCAACCGGACCTATCGAGAAGAAGTGCTTGATGCGTTTGCTTTTGACAACCTCAACCAGGCACGCTTACTTACACAGGCATGGATGTGGATCTACAACAACGAAAGGCCGCACAGTTCATTAGGCTATATCACACCAATGCAATTCTTGTTGAAATATGGAAAACTCCACCACCCACAAAAAACCAACGCAGAGCTTACCACATTCCAACAGAATGGTGATGATTATAATTGGGATTCTTTAATTTTGGATGCTACTAAATAGGGTAAGCTTTCAGGACGATATTTATATACTACAAAAGATGGAAACACATGGCAGGGACCTTTTTCATTTCCTTCAATTATCTATGGTACTGAATTCGTTGATGAATTTTCAGGTTATAGTAACTTAATTTCAGTTAGAATAACTTCACCTAATGGAGTTCGATATCTTTTGTCACATGATGCAGGCAAGAGTTGGGCGGTAATGTCAAATCCCGATGGCAAAATATTGTACTCTCAAATATTATCGGAGAGCGTAATTTATTCTGTGATCTACGAAAGTGTTGAAGATAATGGTACAGTGGTAAGTAAACTATCTAAGTCCTATGACGGAGGTGCTACTTGGGCTTTGCAAACAACTCCTTTCTATGGAGACAGAATTTCTTTCTTTGACCAGTCTAGCGGTATTGCTACAAGTAACGGGGCTTTGCAAATTACAGATGATGGCGGATCTACTTGGAAACCTGTGCTCATTCGTCCGAATTAAGGCACTCCGTGCATTTGAGAGAATTGTCGTACAGATCGTACACGCATGCACGACAAGTCTACCTTACTTGTGTTGGGTCTACTTTGTTGAAGGAAACGACAGAAGTTCAAAAACCATTGGGTGCTAATAATTTCGAGTTCTGAAGAAATTATTTCAGCAAGTTCGGTATAATCTCTTCTTCGCAGAGTTACCCGTCTCGGGAACTCTGCGTCAAATGAAATACAATAGTTAATTTAGGACCATGAGTGTTCGCATAGAGATAACCGAATACGATGGTATCTATTTCATCACCATTACCTGCAGCCGTTGGCTTCACCTGTTTGAGCTTGCCAATGGATATGAAGAAGTGTACAAATGGTTTGATCATTTGAAAAGCAAAGGTCATTACATTGTTGGTTACGTGATCATGCCCAATCACATCCATGCCCTTATCGGGTTTAGAAATACACAAGGTGTGTCAATCAACTCAATAGGTGGAGAAGGAAAGAGGTTTATGTCGTATGGGATTGTGAAAAGATTGAAGGACAAGAATGAACATGAAGTGCTTGCCGGTTTATCTATTCAGGTGAATGACACAGATAGAAAGAGAGGAAAATTGCATGTGGTTTTTGAGCCATCTTTTGACTGGAAAGAATGTCGTAGCAACAAGTTCATTGATCAGAAGCTAGAGTATATACATGCCAATCCTTGCCATGAAGTATGGAATTTGGTTAAGGAAGAATATGAGTATAAGCATAGTTCGGCAAAGTATTACCAAACAGGAGAGCAAGGAGTATACATCATAACAAACTATGCGGAGCTAGAGACATCGACTTGACTAAGGCGAATTGATTTTGAGTCATGAAGGCGCAGAGTCGAGGCGGGTGACCCTGCGAAAAAAAAGAAATGTCAGATAGAATTTTGGGTTGAAAACAAAACTTGCGGCAGGGATGGCAGTGAAAAGCCCGAAGAGTGGAGGCATGAGCGATGCCGGACTTGTAACAGACAGCCCGATGGCGTTTCGCCAGCCGCCCAATAAAAAACATAAATGGAATTAATACTGGCTGTAAAAGGATTTTAATTGCTGGCCAAGGTTATTCTGAAGATTGCGTATGGACTGATTAAAAAGATCTTGGTCATTGGGGTAGGTTTCTTTACGCTGAATCAGGGATGAGGCGCTGCTACTCAAAGCTCGGGAATCACCCCTATAGATTGCCCAGTCATATTCCCAATTTACATTGCCATCAATATTTAAATTTTGCAATATTGAATTTGTTGTTGCATCGGTGATGGTGACATTGGCACGGCTGTCTGCGGTCGCCGATTTATGATAATAAGTAACTTGGGCTGTTACGGTTTGTGTCTGGTCCACCATTTTTCCATCGGCTCCTTTTGTTTGCCCTACTACCACTTGCTTGGATAAATTTTCAGATCGGGTAGTGGTATTAGGTAGGTTCGCTTGATAGCCATTAAAAATGATCCGCAAATATTGTTGAGGGGGTACGGTGTCTTTTTGGGCAATGGGCTTGAATGAAAGAAACAGGCGCTGTAACGAATTAATAGTCGGCTGAAAGGTTCCGTAGTTAAATCGGGAACTATTGATCTCTTCAAATGCAACACGAATTGTTGCATTGAACTCGGCCTGATTCATCATTTCAATAGACTCTCTGTATCCTTGTATGAAACTATTGGCATCTTTAAAATCAAAATAGGCATTCTTATAATCTTGGCGTGTGTTCTTCATCATGTTATTCACGCCTTCGTTGTAGGCTTCCTCTGCAGCTTTGTCTTTGGCGTCCGCCAATTCTTTAAATCGGGTTTGAGGATTGGTAATTATTTTCATTGCCCCCATTGATGTTTTGATCTGGTCATTGACGTAATTGATCTTGTTATATCCATCCACAGCGTTTCTCCATTTTCTTGGATCATCTGCTTTAATCCCGTTTTGGATATTGGTATCAATGTAATCAATGGCAAGCGGGTAGGCTTGCGTCAATACCTGTGTTGCCTTTTTATTATTAGGACTTTCCCGCAAGCGATGTACGGATTCAAGGACCGCATCGTAATAGTCACCTTTTTTTAAGGCTGCCTTGCCAGAAGAACAAGCTTGGATAATGGTAATCAGGAAAAGCATGAAAGGGACACGCTTGAATGGTTTCATAGGTTCAGGTAAAATTTGGAAACGTTAAAATAAGAACTTATTTCATCTGTTAATAATTTTGTATGCTCTGATAGTAGGCCCAATCACCATAATCTTCCCCGGTGTCTTCTATGTTGATGACATTTTCATGTGTTAATAAGTTTAGAGAAAATCACAAAATAGAGATAACACAAATCGATTTCATGGGGTGAAGCTAACGAGTTACATTGAAGGATCTAAATTTACAATATCGTCTTTGTCTTCTACAAATCGAACGCAGAACGATGCAATAAGTAGAAACACACCAGCCATCACAATACTGTAAATAGCCTGGGAGCCATAAATATATTTAACGATCGGTCCTCCAACAATTCCATTAAAAATCTGAGGCAACGTGATGAAGAAATTAAACACGCCCATATATATTCCCATTTTTTGAGGAGGGATAGCGCCAGCCAATATCGCATACGGCATAGCTAAAATGCTTGCCCATGCAACGCCCACGCCAACCATTGAGAAAATTAGAATATTCGGATCATGAACAAAATAAATCGAAATTAACCCTATGCCGCCCGCCGCCAACGAAATGCTATGAGTGAGTTTTCTTCCAATCTTAGCGGCAATAAATGGCAGGCATAAAGCATAGATGGCTGACACACCATTGTACACACCAAAAATAATTCCTACCCAATTACCTGCTTCATTGAAAGCCAAGGATGAGTGATCATTAGGAGAAAGTCCGTAAACATGTACTGCAACTGCGGATGAGGTAAACACCCACATCGAGAAAAGAGCAAACCAGGAAAAGAACTGTACAAAGCCAAGCTGCCTCATGGTCTTCGGCATGTTGGTAAAGTCAGTTGCAATCTGACGAAGACCTTTTGTTCCTTTGGCTGCTTCTTCTTTTAAGTACTCAGTGTCTGGCGGAAATTCTTTAGTCGTAACTACTGTCCAAAGAATAGCAATTAAAAAGATTACTGCTCCAACATAAAATGAAATGGTAACGTTATAGGGAACAGACCCCGCAGCAGTAATTTTTTCGACTCCAAACCATTCTGCAAAAATGTAGGGAAGCCACGATCCAAGCACGGCTCCCAGCCCAATTAAAAATGTTTGAACAGAGAAACCAAGAGTACGCTGATCAGCTGGCAAGAGATCAGCCACCAATGCGCGGAATGGCTCCATCGCTACATTGAAGGAGGCATCCATGATCATCAATATCCCGGCACCAACGTACAAAGGAGGAAGCATATTGGCCAGAAACTGTGAGTTAGGCATAAGCATTAATGCTGTGGACGCAAGAATTGCTCCGGTAAGAAAATAAGGTCTCCTTCGCCCCAGAGAGGTCCAAGTGCGATCGCTATAGTAACCGATTAAAGGTTGGACAATCATTCCCGTTAAGGGAGCAGCAAGCCAGAACCAACTTAGATGTTCTACATCAGCGCCAAATGTTGTAAGGATTCTTGAAGCATTGCCATTTTGCAATGCGAAACCGAATTGAATGCCAAAAAATCCAAAACTCATGTTCCAGATTTGCCAAAAGCTGAGTTTTGGTTTTTGCAACGTTGTAGTCATAAAAGGATTTCTATAATCCTTTAAATGTATCTAATATTTTGAAGTTAGCCTTACCAGCTCACTTCAATTTTACCGGTAGAATAATCGACTTGAGTTGCTTTGACCCATTCTTCTCCCATCGAATCGGGATCATTGATGGGATCGTATTTTTCCAACGGTGAAAAGAATGAATGATGAAATTGTTCCAGCGATTTTCGTTCTCCGTTGATGGTTACATCATTCGGGTTAAGGCCATGAAAAATAAATTTCAATTTTGTGAAACGCTCTTTCAATGAACCTTCCGATTTATTAATAATCAATTTATTCTCATTCCCATAATATTCGATTCTTCTTTTGCTGAATTCTCCTCCTTGATATTGAAAGGTTTCTCCATCGTCCTGATAAAACATAAATCCACTGGATTGCTTTCCCGTATAAACATGCAGGATAAGCTCGTCTGTTTTTTCAGAAGTGCTTGACATTGCCTTCTGCATGGGTACTACCGATCCACTTTTAACAAAAACAGGAAGTAAATGAATAGGGCACTCCAGCATAATTTCCTGGCTGCCCGGATAAATTTTTCCTGTGTAGAGGTAGTGCCACTCACCTTCAGGTAAAAATATTTTCGTCAACTCTTTGTTGCTTTCCACTGGGGCTACTAAAATACTTGGGCCGAATAGATATTCATGTTGAAACAATCCATTATAAACTTGTGGTTCATGCGGATAAGCTATTGCCAACGATCGTTGTATGGGCATTCCCGTCTGCGAAGCATCATAAAACAAAGAGTAGATGTAGGGCATCAGTTGATACCGGAACTTGATGTAGTTGCGGCAGATTTGCTCCACTTCTTCTCCATAGCTCCACGGTTCACTGTCACGGGTATTGATCATGGAGTGGGCACGGAAGAATGGAGAGAGCGAAGCGATAGAAATCCACCGGGCAAATAATTTTGTATTGGCATCGCCCACAAATCCACCCGCATCGTAACCAGCAAAGGCAACTCCTGAAAGCCCAAGACTATTCACAATCCGAACCCCCAACATCATGTGTTCATCATAAGCAACATTATCGCCAGTCCATAATGCAGAGTAGCGCTGAATGCCAGCGAATCCTGATCGAGTCAGGTTGAATGGACGTTTCCCGTTCATCAATTTCTTGGCTCCCTCATAGGTGCTGCGAGCCATCTGAAAGCCATAGACATTGCGTCCCCTTCGTGTGGTCGCTTTATTTCCTTCAAAATCAAATTCAATATTTTCAGGTAAGGAATTGCCCCATGTAGCAATCTCATTCATATCATTCCAGAATCCCTCCACACCTAAGTCGATATAACTTTTGAATTTCTCAGCCCACCAACTGCGTGTTTTAGGATTGGTGAAGTCGGGGAAGTGACACCAACCCGGCCAAACCTGGCCTCTATAATTTTCTCCGTCTGCATATTTTAGAAAAACATCTTGTGTTACGCCGTCTTCATATGTTTCGTAATCTCGTTCTACTTTAATTCCTGGGTCGCACATGATCACAAAATGAAAGCCTTCCTGTTTCAGCGTGTCAATCATTTCTTTGGGGTCAGAAAAATTGTTTTTGTCCCACGTGAAGATTTTATACTTATCCATGTAGTGGATGTCCAACACAATCGCATCGGCGGGGATATCTTTTTCACGAAAAGTTCGGGCCACATTGAGCACTTCTTTATCAGGATAATAACTGTACCGGCATTGTTGGTAGCCGATACTCCATTGTGGAGGCAGCTCCATGCGTCCTGTTAGCCAAGTGTAGTGCTGAATTATTTCTTGAACAGAATTTCCATAGATGAAATAATAATTCAACTCGCCTGCATCGGCGGAAAAACTGGAGAAGCGATCGTTGGACGCACCAAAATTGAAGAATGATTTGTGTGTGTTATCAAAGAAAATCCCATAGCACAGGTGATGATGAATACCCATGTAAAATGGAATCGAAGAATATAGAGGATCAGTGCCAGCATGATAGGCGTATGCATCGGTATTCCAATTCTGATAACCGTGACCACGCCGGTCGAGGTTTCCGGTTTTTTCTCCGAGACCTAAAAAGCGCTCTCCGTCTTGCAATTTTTTATATTGGGTAACTTGCTCACCAATCCAGGAAGCACCTAAAACATCATCTTCGTTGATCACTTTTCCTTCCAGCGTTTGAAAAGAAAAGCGCGCAGGGTTCTTTTCAATGAGAAGTTGCAAGGAAGAAGTTTGGATAATCAGATGATCATCTAAATTCTGCACATTAATCTTGGTGGCCTCGGGTGAAGCAACTACTGCGTAAGAGAAATCCTCAAATACTTCATCACGGGTGATGGCGACACGAATAACATGAGGTGAGTAAACCTTGACGTTGAACTTGCCCAGCGTGGTATCAGCAGTGACCTGATCCTCTGCGGTCTTGACGTTTTGAATTTTACCTAATCGCTGGCTGGTGGCGGATTTGAATGACATGATTAAACAAAGGAAAAAGTTAGACTTTCAAAAAAGTTTGAATAGATCAGCATTCAATAAGACACGCGTCAGCCTGTTAAAAGGCCGCGATTATTTTTTTATATCTTTTTTAAGGGAAGAATTGCGGATGATCAATTTGGTCTTAAGAGTTTTTGTTTCCAAGACAGGTTCCTCTTTATCCTTCATTTCGATTTGCTTGATCAGCATTCGGGCAGCTTCCTGTCCCATTTCAAACCCAGGTTGGTCGACAGTAGTAAGGGATGGTTCGATCATTTCTCCGAAGAACCAGTTACCAAAACCGACTATGGCAACATCCTGAGGTATTTTCAATCCTTTCTCTCTAATTGCCGTCACGGCTCCCATCGCCATCGGGTCGTCGGTAGCAAAGATGGCATCCGGTGGATTGGGCATATCGAGTGCTCTTAGCGTAGCGCGTTTTCCTTCTTCGAAACTCCCGGAAGGGCAATCGAAAATCAATTCTTTGTTGAGTTTAATGTTGCGCTCGCTAAGGGCATCCTCATATCCTTTTAATCGATTTTCACTTATCATCAGATTGGGGAATCCCTTTAAGTGGGCAATGCGTTTGCATCCCTGGTCAATTAAGTGAAGTACAGCTTCTTTTGCACCAACATAATCATCGACGATTACTTTGCTAGAAGTCGGGCTGTTGTACATTCGGTCATAGAATACAATCGGAACACCCTTAGAAATGATTGACTCAATATGGTCATAATTAGTTGTCTCTCGGGATAATGAAAGCAACATGCCGTCCACACGGCTGTTGAACAATGCTTTCATGTCTGTCACTTCTCGCTGGTAGGATTCATTGGATTGGGCGAGAATTACATTATACCCAGCCTGGTAGGCAATATCTTCAATGCCGCTGATTACCGTTGAGAAAAAGAAGTGAACGATTTCAGGGATAATCACCCCGATCGTATTGGTTTTCCTTTGCCTCAGATTTAATGCAACAATGTTAGGTTGATAATTCAGTTTCTCAGAAAGGGCATTGACTGCTTTTTTTGTTTCGGCACTAATATCCGGGTGATCTTTCAGTGCCCTGGAAACAGTTGATGGGGAGATGCCCAGTTCACGCGCAATATCCTTGATGGTAACTTGATTGAACTTCATTTAGTTAGTTTGATTACAAAATAGACGAATAAATATACTGTTTTTTTTCTTGTGGTTAACTTCTTGTTAATTTTTTGAATAGTTACGAGTTAAAATATTTTACGAGACTCTGACTATTTTTTTATCTCCACGCCTGGATTTTTTGATAGCATAAAACCTTCTATCTGCTTCCGAAAATAGCTGTGCCAATTCGTACCAGCGTGCTACCTTCCTCAATCGCTATTTGATAATCCTGGCTCATACCCATTGAAAGTTCTTTCATCTCCATGTTAGCTGGCAAATTCATTTTGGCGATCCGATCAAACAACTTTTTCAGGCTTTTAAATTCGTTTCTCACTTGTTCTTTGTTTTCCGAGAATGTAGCCATGCCCATCAGTCCAGTAACTTTTACGGAATCAAGCGAATCAATTTTTCCTGATTGAATTAAATCGATCACCTCATTTTCATCGAATCCAAACTTCGTTTCTTCTTTGGCGATATGAACTTGCAATAAACACGGCACTACGCGATTTATTTTTTTTGCCTGTTTGTTGATTTCTTCAAGCAGCTTTAAGCTATCCACAGAGTGAATGAGAGAAACAACGGGTACCAATTGCTTTGCTTTGTTGCTTTGTAAATGCCCGATCATGTGCCATTCAATATCCTTGGGCAACTCGGCCTGTTTAGCAACAAGTTCCTGCACTTTGTTTTCCCCAAAAATTCGCTGGCCAGCCTCGTAGCCTTCTTTTATCTTTTCTACTGGGTGGGTCTTGCTTACAACAATGAGTCTGCAATCCTTACCCGCAAGCTGATTTTGAAAAAACGCTATATTATTTCTGATGTTCATTGTATAAATTAGCCACAATTATTTACGTGTAAAGTTATGGCGATCATTGGTACGTTGCTCAAAAAAGGGATTAAACTTCGCGAAAACCTTCACCAGGAATACTCCTCACCTTTTGAGTTGCAAAAACAAGAGCTAAAAGAATTAATGATCACCGCCAGCCAGACAGAGTTTGGTAAGTACTACGACTTTGATGGTATCTTAGGGAAGTTCAGAAGAGGCGGAAAGTCTTTTTATGAAGCTTATAAATCGTCCGTCCCCATTCATGATTACAACAAGATTTATAAGGATTGGTGGCAATTGACCTACAAGGGAGCAAAGAATATTTGTTGGCCGGGGAGGATTAAATATTTTGCATTGAGTTCGGGTACCTCCGAGTCGGCATCGAAGCACATTCCGGTCACGAAAGAAATGACCAAAGCGATTCAGCGCACGAGCATCCGTCAGATCATTTCCTTATCTAAATACGATTTACCACCATCATTATTTGAAGCGGGTATTCTTATGATTGGCGGCAGCACCCATTTAAATAAAAAAGGAAGTTACTTCGAAGGGGATCTCAGCGGCATTCAAGCAGCGCGGTTGCCATTCTGGTTTCAACATTTTTATAAGCCAGGAAAACGAATCGCCAAAAGTCGTGATTGGGATAATAAACTCAACCAGATTGTTCGCAAAGCCCATGACTGGGACATTGGGATTATCGTAGGTGTGCCGGCATGGATACAAATTCTCATAGAAAAAATTATTGCTTATTACAAAGTCAAGAACATTCATGAGATCTGGCCCAACCTCCAGGTGTATGTACATGGTGGTGTGTCAATGGATCCGTACCGAAAAAGTTTCGAAAAATTATTAGCTCAGCCCATTTATTACATCGAAACCTATCTGGCATCAGAAGGTTTCATTGCCTACCAGGCGTTACCGAAACGCAAGACCATGCGTCTTGTTTTGAACAACGGCCTATTTTATGAGTTCGTTCCGTTCGACGACAACAACTTTCTTCCAACAGGCGAAATCAAACCCGATGCACAAACGTTGTTGATCGATGAGGTAGAGGAAGGAAAAGAATACGCATTGTTACTTTCTACCTGTGCTGGTGCTTGGCGCTATTTGATTGGCGATGTCATTAAGTTTTCATCCTTGGAAGAATCCGAAATCAATATCACCGGTCGCACCAAGCATTTCTTGAGCTTGTGCGGTGAACACCTGTCGGTTGACAATATGAATAAAGCGATTGAGTTGGTTTCGGATGAACTCAATGTATCGATAAAAGAATTCACCGTGTCAGGCATCCCTCATGGAACGCTTTTTGCGCATCACTGGTATATTGGTACTGACGATAAAGTCGATCCGAAAGTATTGAAAGAGAAGATTGATCAGCACCTGAAAGATTTAAATGACGATTATGCAGTGGAACGAAGTGCCGCATTGAAAGAAGTTCTTGTTGATGTAATACCGATTCAAAAATTCTACGACTGGTTAGGCTCCAAAGGCAAGACCGGAGGACAGAATAAATTTCCGCGTGTTATGAAAAATGCTCAGTTGGAAGAATGGGTTAACTTTATTTCTCGCTGATGGCAATTGTTTTCAAAGGAATTCAACTTGGAATTGTATTAGCCTTCTTGGTCGGCCCTGTTTTCTTTACCATCATCCAAACCAGCGTGGAGAAAGGTTTTTGGAATGGGGCACTTGTTGCTGTTGGGGTTTCGATCAGCGATATACTGTATGTCACAATTTGTTATTTTGGATTGTTTCAGTTTCTCAATGATCCCAAATCTAAAACAAACATGGCGTATATCGGAGGGGGCATACTTATAGCCTTTGGTCTTTATCATTTGATTGTGAAAGCAAGAAGAGCCAAGATGGTCTCCTTCCATTCAGAAGCAGAAAAGAAACCCTTGAAATATATTTTGAAAGGCTTTATCATCAACGGAATTACCCCAATGGTTTTTATTTTTTGGATTGGCACCATCAGTATTGCTACGATTGACTTTGGCTATTCCACCGGCATTGAGTTTT
>Ga0302165_10000640_pt1 | contig 12589 bp, 17 predicted proteins | sample I_Fen_E3_2_FD_193499 | JGI IMG/M metagenome (GOLD analysis project Ga0302165, IMG submission 193499) | Peat permafrost microbial communities from Stordalen Mire near Abisko, Sweden - I_Fen_E3_2 | ecosystem: Environmental > Terrestrial > Soil > Wetlands > Permafrost | place: Sweden: Abisko...
GGCAATAATACTTAAATCTGTAACATCAGAAGTTTCAGTTTTTGCTGCCAGTTTAATAGTGATATTGGGGTTTAGTTTTGCATATTCTGAGATCCATTTTTCAATCAGAGGATATGTAAAGCGCGTTCCGCTGATTAATATTGTTTTGTTTACATCGTTTTGAGCTGTAATGCTTGTTATCGCTATGCTTAATGCGAAAATGAGTTGATAGAATCTGGTTGTTTTCATATTCTTATTTGTATTAAAAATGAATATACTGAATGGAATATCAGATCAGGAGGACCTAATAAAGTAATTGGTTTTAATAAAATGTAATTTGGTTTTTGTCAGTTACATGTAGCCAGGAGCTAACATTACAGACTAAGAGTCGGTTAAGAAATCAGCACGACATGCTACAGCAGCACATTCGCATTATTTGGGAAGGGTTGGAAAGAAATTCAGAAGAGAAAGGATTTGTTGATAAAGATATATGTTGGTCTTGCTTTATTGAGAAAACCAGATGTCTTTCCTGTTTACCGGGCAGGACCCTGCGCGTAATGTAATAAATAGCTCGTTTCATATTTTATCTGTTTTATTAATAAATATGTGTCAATTAAGACACTTATACTTTCAAGTATATGAAAGTTTCTTTCGACATTGCAAAAGTAGTTAATGAATAGAGTACCCAAAATACCTGTATTAGGGCATTTTTTATACCACGATTATGGTATAGCTTTCTGCTTCCAGAATTAGAATCATGAGTAATTTTATCACGCATGATGAACATATGTTCATATCAATTATTACCTTTGCATTCTCAAAACGTCTAACAATCACCCATGGCCCGTCCGAAACAAGATCGTAAAATTTGTCATCCTCCCCTTATGCAGGGATTTAAGCCGTATGGCATTCCTCGCAATACATTAAGTTCATTATCCCTTCTATTTGATGAGTATGAAGCAATACGACTTCTCGATTACGAAGGAATGAATCAGGAACAGGCTGCCGTGGAAATGAATGTATCCCGACCTACCCTGACCCGTATTTATGAAAAAGCCCGTAAGACATTGGCTACTGCTTTTGTTGAAGGTAAAACGATCCTGATAGAAGGTGGTAATGTTATGTTCGAAAAGCAATGGTTTCGTTGCAAGCGGTGTTTTAAACTGGTAGGTGGATTAGAGAATCATGTCCGCTGCAAGGATTGCAAGAACTTCTGCAATGATGAACTTATGGCAATAAATAGAATATAAGACATTTATTTTCATCCCTCAACAAACAAATTTAGGAATAAAACAAAACAAGTATGAAAATTGCTGTACCAACAAAAGAAAACAACGAGGTAGATGCCCATTTTGGTCATTGCGAATTTTACACGATTTACACGATATCTGATCAAAACAAGGTAATGAATGAAGAACGCATGGATTCTCCGCAAGGCTGTGGTTGCAAGTCCAATATTGCTGAAACATTCGAACAGGAAGGAATAAAAATCATGCTGGCAGGTGGTATTGGCGATGGCGCCATAAACAAGCTGAGTCAACATGGTGTCAGTGTAATCCGCAATTGTCAGGGTGATGTATCTGAACTAATTGAAAAATACATGGCTGGCGTAATCAAAGATAGCGGCAGCACTTGTGCTGCACATGGACACGAAGAGGGACACGTTTGCAATAATAACTAAACAGGGTGGATTATGATTGAACATGAATACAAATTTAGAGTCACCTACCCGGATACCGATAAAATGGGGACAATGCATCATGCTAATTATGTGAAATATTACGAAGCTGCCCGTTGGGAATTGTTTCGCAGTATTGGGGTTTCGTATAATTCAGTGGAAGAAGCAGGCGTTATGTGCCCGGTAATTCGTATGAATTTCAGGTTTATAAAAGCGACACGCTACGATGAACAACTCACAGTCCTAACAAAATTGAAAAACATCAAAGGGGTACGAATTTGGTTTGACTATAAGCTTTATAACGAGCAACACGAATTGATCAATGAAGCAGAAACTGAATTGGCCTTTGTGGGTAAAGAGAATTGGAAACCCTGTGCAGCTCCTGACTTTTTACTTAAAGCCATTCAGGCAAACATGAATATACAGTAGCAATTAAATATATGGCATCAAGAACACTCATTACGAAACAAGTACATAGAATTACTTATTTAATTCTTGCAGTACTTTGCTTAACACCATTTATTACTCCGCCAGTAGCATTATTTTTAGGACTGGCATTTGCACTTACATTCGGATCAACGTTTCCATTGTTTAATAAAAACGCCTCAAAGTACTTACTGCAAATATCGGTAGTCGGGTTAGGATTTGGCATGAATTTACTCGATTCAGTCAAAGCTGGATCAGATGGAATGATTTTTACCCTTTTTTCGGTAGTATCAGTCATGCTCATTGGCATCATGGCAGGAAAGTGGCTTGGTGTAGCGAAAGTTCCTTCCTATTTAATTGCTTCCGGCACGGCTATTTGCGGTGGTAGTGCCATAGCAGCAGTTGGGCCGATTGCCAAAGCGAATGAAAGCGAAATGTCTGTATCATTGGCAACCATCTTTGTGTTGAATGCCATTGCTTTGTTCTTATTTCCTGTTATGGGCCATTGGTTGAATCTATCGCAACACCAATTTGGTATGTGGGCCGCTATTGCCATTCATGATACAAGCTCTGTGGTAGGTGCAGGGGCTACTTTTGGGGAGGAAGCCCTAAAAGTGGCAACAACGGTTAAACTTACCAGGGCGTTGTGGATTATACCTCTGTCCATATTCACCTCCATTTATTTTAAATCAAAGGGTGATAAAGTAGTCATTCCCTGGTTTATATTTTTCTTTATACTGGCAATGGTCATGAATACTTACCTGACAATTCCAACATCAATAACCCATGAAATAGTCTCCGTTTCCAGGCAAAGCCTGACTATGACACTTTTCTTTATAGGTGCCGGGTTATCACGTTCAACGATTAAAATGGTTGGCGCAAAGCCCTTAGTATTGGGTGGATTGCTCTGGTTTTTTATTGCAGTGATCAGCCTTACATTTATATACTTCTTATATTGATATTCTGATTCAAAGGACAAGCTGGAAATGACATGTAAAATTAATTTAAAACAACAAATTAGCCGTTAAACGGTTATAATACAATGACTAAAAACAAACAAATATCCTTACCAACCATTATATACCTGATCCGGCATGGTGAAACAGACTGGAATGTACTTGGCAAGTTGCAGGGACAGGAGGATATTGAATTAAACAGTTCCGGCCGCAATCAGGCCAATGAACTTGCACATTATTTTGAAACAGAAACGTGGGATGTCGTAGTTTCAAGTCCGTTAAAGCGGGCGTATGAAACAGCTCGGATCATTACAGATAAAATATCAGTTCCTTCTATCCTGATTGTTGACAAACTTGTCGAACGCAGTTATGGGGCTGCTGAAGGATTATTACCCGAGGAGCGTTTAATACAATTTCCGAATGGCATAGTTCCGGGGCAGGAAGACTTTGAACTCTTACGGAAACGATCCATGAATGCCTTGGATAAGATTGCAACTGATTTCCCTGGGAAAAAGATACTTGTGGTTTCACATGGAGGAATCATTTATACAATTTTATACAGCCTATTGGGTGATGAGTTCAAGAATACAAAGACCCTTCTGAAGAATGGAAGTATCACCAGGCTCCTATTGGAAGACAAAAGATGGTCGGTGGAATTTTACAATAAAACATCCAATGAATTAATACTTGCAATGAAATATCAAAGAAAATTATAGAGACTGCATATATGAAAGGAACATTTGAAACAATTGTCAACGAAGACCGACCTGTTATAGTTGATTTTCATGCCCTGTGGTGTGGACCGTGTAAGGTACAGTCACCTATTTTAAAACAGGTAGCAGATGAACTTGGTGAACGTGTCAGGGTTATTAAGATCGATGTGGATGTAAACCAGGAAATCGCCGGGAAGTTTCGCATACAGAGCGTACCGACCTTGATGATCTTTAAGAACGGGGAAGTGAAATACCAGCACGCCGGAGTACATACTAAAGCTCAATTAATGACTATACTAAATCCTATTCTTTAAATACAGGCAATGCTTCATCAAGCATTACCTGTAGTATTTTACAATTTGGGCAGGTAAGTGTATAATACATTTCTATAGTCACCTGTTTTCTCTTTTCCATACTTATTTCTTCAACAGAATCTCTGTTATTGCATTTTCAAAAGCTTCCTTTGGCATCCCGCCTTGTATAATTTGCCGATCACCTTTCATTGGGCAAAAGAATAAAGTAGGAATACTTTGAATACCAAAAGCATTGGCGAGTTCAGGCTCAGCATCAACGTCTACTTCATAAATATAGATCTGGCCTTTGTATTTAGCAGCTAACTCATCAAGGATTGGGGCTATTGCTTTACACGGGCCACACCATGTTGCATAAAAATCGACAATACAGGGTTTATCCCCCAGGTATTTCCACTCTGTTGGACTTGCTTCAAAATTGTCTACCTTTTTTAAAAACTCAGCTTTAGTGATATGTATTGGCCCCATTTTATTTTCAAGATAAACTTTGGCCTTCGCTTTTTGAGTATCAAAGTGTATCCATGCAAATGATGCTAAAATTAAAGCAAGCATTAAACCGATATAAATATAACTGTTCTTTTTCATTCCCTTTATTTGTGTGTTATTACTATTTTTGTATGAAAATCAATCAATTAGAAACAGCTTGAATTTCCTTTATCAAAAAATCCTTCTGTTTAATCCCGACAAACCGTTTTACTTCCCTGCCGTTCCTGAATAGGATAAGTGTTGGAATACTGCGAACCTTGAATTGGTTAGCTAGTGCTTTTTGTTGCTCAATATTTATTTTACCCACTTTTTGGTTTCCGGAGAGTTCACCGGCTACATCATTTAAAACAGGAGCCATCATACGGCAAGGGGCACACCAGGCAGCCCAGAAATCAACCAACACGACTTTTCCTTTCGTCTGTTGTTGAAAGTTCTTTTCGGATAGGGTCAGTATATCCTTATGATCATCTACCCGTGGTGTATTTTTCATCTTAACCCGGGCATACAAGTTCAATATCACAAAACCACCAACAATACATCCTAGTATTATCAAAAATGTCTCCATATTTGTCTTGTATTAATCATCACAATTTATAATTCAAACTTTGCCATCTGCCACCATTGTGAACATTGGAAAAACCATTCGAAGTAAGGAGCCCTTTCGCTGAAGCACTTCTCATGCCGGATTCACAACAGGTAATGATTGCTCTATTCTTATCCTTTAATTTGTGCAGGTTTTTACTCAGTTGTTCAATGGGAATATTCACAGAGCCCCTTATGTGCCCGTTTCCATATTCACCTTTGGTACGGACATCCAATATAATTGCACCTCCATCTACTAATTCAGAGAAACTAACCTTTGGGCGAATACCCAGTATTTTTTTTATTGCTTCTAACATTATAATTTAATTTTAAATATTTGAACCATTGTTCTTTCAGCACCCGATTTTATCTCATCTTTTTGACATCATTTGCATGATGCCTCCACCATTTTTTACATTTGTAAAACCCAGTTGTTGTAAGACTCGTTGCCCGTATGCAGAACGTGCACCTGAAGCGCAATAAACAGTTATTTCTCTCGAATGACTTCCAAATTTAGGTATATTCTTTTGAATCTCGTCAAGTGGAATGTTGATAGCACCCGGATATGCACCACCTGCAAATTCTTGTGCTGTACGAACATCCACAATCAGCGGTTCGTTGGAATCTTTGGTTAGAACTGCAGATGGTGCTGCAAAAGTTGTATTATAATGAGCCATCATGGTTGCAAGTCCTCCTCCGTTTTTCACATTCTCATACCCTATTTGCATTAAAGTTCTTTGTGCGTAAGCCGAACGGGCACCCGAAGCACAATAAACTGTAATTTCTCTCGCTCCGTTATTTCCTAATTCTTCATAGCGATTCGCTAATTCATCCAAGGGAATATTAAGAGCATCCGGATATGCTCCCGACCTGAATTCTTCCTTTGAACGAACATCAACAACAATCGGAGAATTAAAATTTACTTCAGACTCGGTTGTTATTGGTTCTACCTTTTCAACTTCTCCCTGTATCGACTTCGATTCAACTGGCAACATCTCAATCTCTATATTTTTAAATCCAACAGCACGTGCATACCGTTGCAATGAAGTATGCCCGCCGGAGATGTTTGTAACATCAGTAAACCCTGCTCCCAAAAGAGTACGGAGTGCCTGATGACCTTTTTTGCCTGTTTCATCATAAACAATAACCGGACGATTTGCCGGTATGGAATTTATTTCCTGCAACAGCAATTCCAACGGCAAATGAATTGCTCCTTTAATATTGCTTTTTTCGAAAGCAAAAACATCACGAACATCGACAAAGACAGGATTCTTTCCTTCAACAAAATTATCAAGTTCAGATACTGTTACTGAAGGACTGAAACCCGACATTTTATTCTCTGCAGTATATGCGGCCATATTTATTGCATCATTGGCAGTTCCGATTGGAGGTGAATAGGCAAAATCGATATCAGCAATATCATGGATAGTCAGTTTTGCAGCAGTTGCAGTTGCAATAATATCAAGTCGCTTATCAGCACCTTTATATCCGGCTGTTTGTCCACCCAAAATAATGGCAGTATTACGATCATAAACCAACAAGGTTGTGACAGTTTCTGCTCCGGGATAATACGATGTGTGATGTTCTTTGTGAACCACTACGGCATCTGCATCAATTCCCAATATTCTGGCTTGTTTCAGTGACAAGCCTGTAGTTCCGGCTACCGCATCGAAAACACGTACAATAGAAGTCCCCAAAGCACCTTTGTAGGCATGATGACCACCCAACGCATTTTCTGCAGCTATTCTTCCCTGGCGGCTTGCAGGTCCTGCAAGTGGAATGCGTACTTTCTTTCCATTCACCCGATGCTCAATTTCAACCATATCCCCGGCAGCAAAAATATCGGGGTCGTTAGTTTGCAATTGCGGGTTTACAAGCAAACCTCCTGCTTCACCCAATTCGAGTCCGGCATCCTTAGCCAGTTGTAAAGTTGGTCGAACGCCAATTGAGAGCAATACCATATCTGCTTCTAACAGTTTGCCATTATCAAGTTTTACAGCTTTGTGCGTAATTTCAGTAACACCTGTATTTGTATGAATTCCTACTCCGTAGGACAACATTTCATTTTCAATAAACCCCACAATTTCAGCTTCCATAATGGCCATCACATGAGGCATCATTTCCACCACATTAACTTTCAATCCTCTTTTTACCAATGCTTCCACCATTTCCAACCCTATAAATCCTCCTCCAACGACAACTGCAGTTCTTGGTTTCTTTCCATCTAAGAAACTGGAAATTTTATCCATATCTTCCAGTGTCCAAAGTGTGAAAACATGATCATAATCAGCTCCCGGCAATGTTGGTGTGATAGGACGACCTCCTTGTGCAAGTATCAGTTTGGTATATTCAAAAGTTTTTTGAATGCCGTTTTCAGTATTCGTAGTTATAATCTGATGCCCTTCCCTGTCTATGGCAGTTACCCGGGTGTTTATATACACGTTTACATCATATTGCTCCTTGAAACTTTCAGGGCTCTGTAATATCAGCTTCGACCGGCTTTTAATGTCACCACCAATAAAATACGGTAATCCGCAATTGGCAAATGAAATGTCCGGTCCTGATTCGAGCATTGTGATTTCAGCATCTGGTGAAATCCTTCTGACTTTAGCTGCAGCAGTTGCACCGGCTGCAACTCCACCTATTATTACAATCTTTTCCATACCTATAATATTATTTTTATGACTTGTGGCTTTCCCAAAGTTCAAAACTTCAGGAAAGTGGTTATATTGATTATTTTTGAACTGCCAATTTATTAGCTGCCCAACCGGGGAATCCATCCATCATTTGGGTTACATTTCTAAAACCGCTTTGCATCATATGGTCCACTGCCATTCCACTCCTGTGATTGGTTCGGCAATACACTAAATATTTAGCATTTCGGTTCAGTTTATCAATTTTACTAAAGGCATCTTCCTGACGGATATCAATGTTGATTGCTCCTTTAATATGTCCTTCCTTAAATTCTTCCGGGGTTCGCACATCCAATACAATCAGTTTACTGTCTTTTTGTAACAGTACACTGGCCTGTTTCGAATTTACTTCTGTTTTTGTTTGAGCATTAATGGATGCAAATGAAGATAAAAGAAGAAACAGTACCGGGATTAAAATTTTAATTTTCATAATTCTGTTAGTTAATTCATTATTTAATTGATCATTTCTTCTTGCCGGTATTGATTCCAAAAATCAGATACAGCTGGCAAAACTTAATTAGACCGGTAATTAGTAATACCCCTGCTACAACGAGTAGAACAATGGCTGGCGTACCGGTAATGACATTCATAAAATACAATCTATACTGTAGTCATATTAAATCATGTGGCAAAGATAAATATTCTATTTTGAATTACAATAGTATCACTACTTAAATTATATTAATATCACTAATTATATTATATTTGTATCACCAATTAAAAAGTTTTTATTACTTTTGTATCCTGATTTCATCCTATTTAATGAGAATACCATGCTGCTTAAGAAACAAATAAAAAAAGAACTGGCTGAAGAGCTTTTCAGGAATAGTGATAAAGCATTGAATTTCATTGCAGAAGTAAAGTGGGAGAATGGATTTATTTGTCGTAAATGTGGACACGACAACTATTGCGAAGGCAAATCAACAGGATCACGCCGATGCACCCGTTGTAAAACAGAAGAATCGGCAACTGCCCATACCTTGTTTCACAACTGCAAATTCCCAATTAATAAAGCTTTTTATATTGCCTATACGGTTTGTGTGGAGGGGAAGGATATTTCTTCCTATGAGTATTCAGATCAGTTGGGATTAAATCAAATGACCTGCTGGAAATTCAGAAAACGGATTAAGGATTGCGTTATCAAACATGGCGCAGACAAATCTAACATTGCCATTCAGACTCTTTTGTTATCGGAATATTAAACCCGGATTTACCAACTGATAAGAGTTGGTTGTAGAGAAAAACAGCATAAAACGTACCGAAACATAAAGGTCCGATAACTATGACTATAACAAATTTAACCTGACTTCTTTTTAGGAATCATTTCTAATCGTAAGTCAACCCAACAACCGCAGTATCTCCAGTCCTTCCTCCCAGTTGCCATACCCCGACAAGTCGTTAATATGACCTGCATCTCCTACTGTCAGGAGTTTACTGCCCCAGTGAGTGGCATAGAATGCTGCCTTCTGATTTTTATCCCAATGATCATTGGTACTGGCAACGACAATGGTTGGAAACTCTATTTTATCTGTGGGTAGACTGGGAAACAATCCAATATGAAGTTTCTCCTGGAAATCCTCTATATCGGGTGGTGCTACCAGCAATGCACCTTTTATCTTTTTATGTGAATGTGAAGCCCATTGAGCTATTGTGGGACATCCCAGACTATGACCCACCAGCACCACGGTTTGAGGATCGTAGGTGGAAATGGCATTATCAATGGTTTTTACCCACTCATTGATATCAGGCTCATCCCAATTTTGCTGTATAATTCGATGAAAATTAGTTCCCGATTGTTCAAAATAGGTTTGCCAGTGATCCGGTCCGGAGCCTCCTAAACCGGGTACAATAAAATAATTTGTCATGGTGTACTGTTTTATCGTGCAAAGATAGGCTTTCTAAAAGAGCAATAAAATACCTCTCATACGGCATTTTCATACCCAAAACAGGGTATTTTTGCAAATTCAGGTGTGGGTGTGGTAAATAATTCCCAATGCCCGCCATCTGCAATCGAGCAGCTTACCTATCAAAATTAAGTTTTTTGAAATCCCCCAGCTTCAGCGCTTTTTCACGGAACTTTTTGCTCATTTTCTTTTCATTCTCAATGTCACTGATGCGGCTTAGTCCAAAATAAGCATAAGCTTCAAACTCATTAGCATAAGCACCAAAAGGAGTCATTTTGCTGATTCCTGTACTGTAATATTGTCGGGCCAGGTTATTTTCATGGTATTTTTTCTCTTGTAAAATACCTTTAAAAATGGTAAGTTGTGCCTGAAAATATTTATTTTCAGTTTCTTTTGTTGAAACAAGTATCAGTTTTTCGGCTTCATCATACTCTTTCATAAGCAACATGTTTTTAATATACGTTGCCAGGTATGACATATTATCCGGATACATCTCATGCAACGACTTGCTGAAATACAGGGCCTGCTGGTATTTATTTTCAAAGTTCAGATAAATCCAGGAAAGTAACAAATAAGATTCAGCCCTTAACACAACTGCACTAACAGCAGCAGTATGCAATTGCTTTAATCCGGTATCCATATCCCCTTGCGGGAGAAGAAGTGCCAACGGTTTATAAGCCGGATATACCTTCGGATAAGCCACCCGGTAATAATTATAAACTCCCGTATAATAGTACAAATCCGAACAGGCGTTCGTAAAATTAAAAGAACGTCTCAAATATTTGTAGGTACTTGTCACCAGTGGAAGTGACTCCAGGGTAAGACCATTATCCGCATAAAATTTTAACAGCATCCCCCGTGAGCACAGATTCGCAAGCAGGTATTCAGCCTCATAAGCAGTATTCCTGTTTTTTTCAGCTAACCGGATACAATGACGCATATCTTCTTCAAAAGAAATATGGGCAGGAGCGGTGTTAAGCATTGGATAATTCTTCCAGTAGGTCGAAAGTCCCCGCAGAAGAAATAAGACAGGATGTCCGGGATATAGCCTGGCAATCTTTTCGTAAATTTCACTGGCATTCTTAAATTGCAGGTTATAAATGCAATCAATCTCGTTTCTAACAAGATTCAAAGAATTTGAATCCTCCAGAATTTGTGCATGGGTTGTGTTTGTGCCCAGCAACAGGGACAACCCAATGCAAACCATAAATATGTTGAATCTTCCGAGCATAATAATTAACTATTTGTTTATAAGTAAATTAACAGGAACATCCGATTGACGGGCTCATTCTTTATCCCGAAGGGACTGAATATAAATAACCCCGTACAACGTGCGGGGAAAAAGATATTTTCATCATTCATTCCATAAAAGGATTGAACGTTTCACTAATTTTATCATGCCTTTTAAGGCTTATATTTTGTGAGTTGTTTCCGATTTGATTAGAAAAAGGTTATTCAGGTTTAACATCTTTCAGATTCTTTTTTATATTGAAAAGCAAACTTTGCTTTTTTGAAAAACATAACACCTGTGACCGTTGGATTACGTTTGTCATATGGCATTATTAAATTTGTTTTATTCTTTTTAACTAACATTGAACATTACATCTTCTCTTTTTTGAACAACTAAAATACTGTAGGTTAAATTAAGTACCTTCACTTTCATTCATCCTTCAAATACTGGCGTTTTCCACTCTCAAAAGCCTGTTCAATGCAATAAATCATCTTGTGTCGGGTAAGCCCATCATCAAACGAGGGTAACGTACGGGCATTTTGTCGTATATCTTTCAGAAGGGATGAATACACCTGGGCCAGGTTGAAAGATTGGCTCATTGAGTCACCTGCAACCTCAATATACGTTGATGGAACACGTAAATCGGCCAGTAAGGTATCCGTACCGTTGGCTCCCCGTATCTTTATGTTTCCGAATTGAAGGTGTGAATTACCTGTAAGTTGTATGTCTCCTTCCGTTCCGTTGATTTCCCACAGGAAGTTTGTTCCGCGGGATGTTCCTCCACGGTAATGGATAGAGGCTACTGCTCCGCTTTCAAGAATCCCGCTAACAGCCAGCTGGTCATCCGTTTCAGTTGGATATTCCAGCCCGGTACCGGCCATTTTCGCGTACGGACGCCTTATGGCATGTGTACCTGTTACTTCTTCAAATTCTCCCAGGCACCAGCAGAGTGCATCTACGGCATGGCCAAAAGGGATAGTCAGCAGTGTAGCACCGTTTCGTGGATCAAGCTGATAGAGTGATTCGGGCCTGGTAGTTCCTCCCCAGCCATTCCCTGAAGCCACCATGCTCGTGGATAAAACATTCCCTACATAACCGGATTTGATCAGGTCACGCACATAGCGTATCTCGGGTGCTGACCTGGCCTGAAGCCCTGTAAATGTACGGATGCCTTTCACCCGTGCCGTGGTAGCCATTTCTTTGGCTTCGCCAAGACCATTCCCTAACGGCCATTCGCAGTATACCATTTTCCCGGCATCCAGGGCTGCAGTGACCAATTCATAATGAAACGGTACTTTCACTGTTACCACCACCAGATCTATTTCCGGCAATTCAACCAACTCACTGTAATTAGAAAAAGCAAGAGGCACTCCGAATTTCTCAGCCGCTTCAGTTGCCGACTCCGGGCTGGAGGCACATAATGCCCGTATTTCAAATTCAGGGTTTGACCTGATTGCCGGTACATGTGCCGTTGCAGCCCATCCCCGTTTGGCACTTAGTCCTATTATGCCAATGCCAATTTTATGATCTGATTCCATCTTCACTTATTGTATTTTATCGTACAAATTAGTAATTACCCATTCGGATTCATCAAAAAAACCTATCTTTTAAAATAAAGAGAAGAAACTCA
>Ga0302165_10000644_pt1 | contig 12502 bp, 5 predicted proteins | sample I_Fen_E3_2_FD_193499 | JGI IMG/M metagenome (GOLD analysis project Ga0302165, IMG submission 193499) | Peat permafrost microbial communities from Stordalen Mire near Abisko, Sweden - I_Fen_E3_2 | ecosystem: Environmental > Terrestrial > Soil > Wetlands > Permafrost | place: Sweden: Abisko...
GCTTAGCCTCTCGTCCGGTGAATGCACGCCTTTCATGGTTGGTCCAATTGAAATCATGTCAAGGAAGGGATATTTTTCAAGAAACAGGCCACATTCCAGTCCAGCATGTATGGCCCGAACTTTAGGTTGTTCGTTATGTAGTTTCACATAGCTCTCTGTTGCCACTCTTAGGATATCAGACTTAAGATTTGGCTTCCAGCCCGGATAACCGTCCCCGTGTGATATTTCTGCTCCTGTGAGTGCAAATGCAGCTTCTACCTGCTGTTTAATATCATGTTTGGACGAATCAACCGAACTGCGTTGGCTGGTGGTTATTTCAAGGATATTACCCTCTTTCATTTTTACTGAAGCAAGGTTATTCGAAGTCTCAACGAGTCCCGGCATATCACGACTCATGGCAATTACCCCGTGAGGACAAGCATAGAGTACATTTAACAGGGCATTTGTAGTCTTTTTATCGAGAACATTTTCCTGTAGGGCTTCCGATTCCAATGCCATCTTCATCTTCGGCTCCACATCCCCAATCTCAATTTCCAGGTCGTGAACATAATGATTGAACTGTACACGTATATTTTCTTTTTCTGAAAAAGGGACACAGGCTGTAGCAGTTGCTTCCCTTGGAATTGCGTTGCGCAGGTTTCCGCCATCGAAGCTGAATAATCGTAAGTCCATTTTCTTATTCAGGCTCCATAGAAAGCGATTCAGTATTTTATTGGCATTACCCAGGCCTTTGTCAATATCATCACCTGAATGTCCACCCTGTAGTCCTTTAACCGAAACTGTAAATCCGAAATAATGTTCCGGAGTTTTTTCTGTTTTGTAAGTGAGTTTTGCAACCGTATCAATTCCACCGGCACAGCCTACAAATATCTCTCCATCATCTTCCGAATCCAGGTTGATCAATATTTCGCCGCTCAGGAAATTCTGTTTCAACGCAAAAGCACCGGTTAACCCTGTTTCTTCATCTACCGTAAACAAACATTCCAATGACGGATGATTCAGATCGGTTGAATCAAGTATTGCCAGCATCATTGACATGCCAATGCCATTGTCTGCCCCAAGGGTTGTTCCTTTAGCTTTAAGCCAATCGCCTTCTATGTAAGTCTGTATAGGATCTGTATCAAAATTATGAACTACATCGCTGTTTTTCTCACAAACCATATCTATATGTGATTGGAGAATGACGGTTTTGTTTTTCTCATAGCCCGCAGTCGCCGGCTTGCTGATCAGTACATTCCCCGCTTCATCAATTTTAGTGGAGAGATTGTGTTTTTCACCAAAATTCTTCAAATAAGCAATAATGCGTTCCTCTTTTTTTGAAGGTCTTGGTATCTGGGTTATTTCATGGAAAAAGTTCCAAACCAATGCAGGCTTAAGTGTTATCATATAAATTGAATGTTAAGAGTAAATTGAAACGATTAGATTGTTATCGACAAAGATAGGGAAAAAAGTCAAAATGATAGGTTGTCTTGCCCTCTTTTCCTTAAATTCTATGCCGGCTATATATCGTTCTTACTAAATTCCATTCTTATTTATGGATGGTATTTTGTAACGGGCAGTCTGTTTTTTGAGTGGGGAAATCAATCTTTAATTAACATCATTTGATACTTTTAAAAACCCAGTGCCTTTGCAGGTTATAGTTTATGGCAATAGAAACAAACAAGTCAACGATAACCCGGCTTATTTTATAATCAATCTTTAAAAATGTAGTAACCAAATAGGTTCCGGATGATTTAAATAAAATGCTGTTTATTACAACCAGTACAAATTTCAACAGTTGTTTGTTTATCGAATTTTTGTATCGAAGTTCTTTCGTCGGGAATGTCCAATACCTGTTCAGACTGAAATTCACAACGGCACCTATAATACCACCAATTGCAATAGATATGGTGTAATGCACGTGAAAAACCTCCGTAATGAAAACCATTATTGCATAATCGGTTATCCCGCCAATAAATGCTGAAACCTGCGCTTTTGCAAAAACTAATATCCTTTCAAACAGTATATTTGATTTACTTCTGTTTTCTTTCTTCAATATCCCGATCATTTGCGAGTTTTAATAGCTTGTTAGTATCTATGACATTCGTAATAAACAATAGGGCGCATGCAAGTGCTGCGGAGTACAAAATTGATCCTTTGAATGCGGCCTCCATTACTAAGATCATTGAAATGACAATACGCACTTCCGTCGGGCCGAATAACCCTGAATCAATTGAATATTTATTTGTAATTTTATAACGAAGTAAGGTGGTCAGCATCTCCCAGCCATATAATATCACAAAGCAGAAGCCCAGGATTTCCCAGGTGTTTTCTATGTAAATTACAAATCCCCAACCCATCAAAACAACACCAATCCAATCGGCGGTAATGTCGAGTGCAAAGCCATACCATTTCCGTTGCTTGTTCCGGTAGTAGGCTATTCTGCCATCAAGCGAGTCGCCAAACCAGCATACCAGAAAACCAAATACACCTATTAAAAGGTATACTTCGCCATAGTATTTCGCCAGAATGAAACCAGCTAAAATAATGAAACTTCCAAAGAAACCAATGGCAGTCAGTATGTCAGAACTTATCCATGATGGAATCCGTTGAACCAGAAAAGCGAGTGCATTTTGTTCGTATTTCCGGAGAATGTTAGTCCGTCCCCTGTCTTGAGAAATGATTTTTAAAACATCGTCTGTCGATTGATTTTTTTCTGAATTCATGTTGTAGTTAGTATAATATATGTAAAATTTCGAATAAGTAATTGTTATGGTAAATCATTAATCCATATTTTAATATGAGCGTTTTACATCAGCAAAAAGCGCTTTTCTGTATTGTTGTAAATATAAAGTAACATAGAGTTGCAAATAAAGTTTAGAGATGTTTCAATATGTTCAATATGATCTTGTTTTAACCTTGCTTTTCTGATATGTTTTGTTTTATTTCTGTTTAAACAAAGAATCAAAAGACGTAAGTAGTTGGCAGCCTATTATGTCCTGTTATTTTAAATAAAACTTCATTAACCCTCGGCTCTATCACCCTCTCCTTGGGAGAGGGTTGGGGGAGAGGTCATAGTATTTGTATATATATATATATATATATAACAAGGCATTATTTTGCTGCATTAACATATTAATAATCAATTGCTTGTAATTTTTTATTTTTATATAAAGTAAAACAAGACTACTCTAAAAATACTTATTGTTCCTGTTTTTATCCGTTTTAGAAATCAAATCTGAATCGCACTCTGATTCCATATTCCGAAACATTCGGATTGTTCAGATACGTAAAGCGTTTTACTAAATCGACCCTGAAAAATTTAAATATATTCCCGATCCCTATACTTCCTTCGATGTAAGGTGTTCTACCCATGGTATAGGTTATCGGAGTACCATCCGGTTCAACAGGAAATCTCAATAAATCGTTGTTGTTTTTTGGATCGTTTGTCTTTGTCAGGTCTCCGTACAGAATCTTGCACGTAACCATTTCTCTCCAGTTTAAATGTTTCAGGATTGGAATTTTATTAAAGAACAATCCATTGAAAGTATGATCAATCAGCAATGAAGTATACTGATCGGTGACAAACTCGAGGAAATTCATCATGTTGTATGACTCTATTTGATACGAATAGGTTTGGTTAGCCTGAGGTATGTTCAAAAGAGGGTAGGGAACCTTGCCAAATATTTTTCCTGCTTCCCATACAACATCCGAATATCCTAAAACAGATAGCAGGAATCTTTTCCTGATTGAAAAACGCAGGGTCTGATAATTGTAATCATTATTCCAGGCTTTTGATCCAACGTTGTATCGCAACTCAAAAATCGGATATCTGCTGTAAATAGGGATTCTGAATGTTTTTCCCTGATAAAAAGTTTCGTGGGGCGCGTACCTCAGATTCAGATAAAACTCCGAAATGTTCAGGCTGTTTATGTCGTTGCCTTGTGCCAGATAGTCCGTATAATTGAAACGTAAACTTCCTCCCGGTGCCTGATTGGTATACTTATAACCAAGGGTATACGAAAAGTGATTTTCAAACTCATTCAAATGCTCCATTTTGAACGTCTTATTGTAAAAAAGCTTATCATTTATGCCTCTTTTTATGGATAAAAGAAAATTGTCTTCCATTAAAAACTGCATCTGTTGCCCGGGAAGTTGTGTCTCGTTTTGATAGCTCATTTTTAGTGATTTCACGGGAAAGTCCAATAAACCTCTGTCTGTGAACGACCATGATCCTCCTAAATAATACTTGAAACGTTGATCCATGAACCCATAGGCCAGGTAATTTTCAATGTTTATCTTTTTGCTGAATTTATCCGTGGTTCTTCCGCCAAACCTGAACCTGACCCCCTCAACCGGGTTATACATGTAAAATGTACTCACCGGGCCTATCTCATATTTTCCAAGGTCTTCATATCCAAACAATACAACAGTCGCCAGATTAATGGCCCTTCTGAAGGCTGGAACTTTCTGCACACTATCCATAGTTGTATATGTTCCGGCCTCAGAATTGCTAAGTTTCAATTGCCTGTGTAAATCCCAATACGCATTATCCCTTCGTTTTGCACTGTCGAGCACCTGAATGGCCTGCCCCTTGAACATGTTTTCCTGCCCCAATGGCTTAAACTGATAATTGTTGTAGGATACTACTTTTTGTCCAAACAGGCCACGACTCTTTTTTGTAAGACCGAAGGTGATGGATATCTGGTCCGACGATAACATCCAGTTATTGTTTTCGGTCTTTTCAAATTCCTGAATAACCTTCACATCGTTTATCCAATTCAGGTTTATATCCTTGCTGACCGACAACTCTACCCGTTTTATGGCATAACTTCCATCCAGCATGACATACAAATATCCCTGGAAAAGCATATCTTCCTTGTTTCGCGAACCAAAATACATTCTCACACACTTATCCTGGCCGGTCTGTATGGTGTCCATTATGTAGTACCGGTAAAATGCGGGTGCAGTACCGGCAATCGGACTTAAAAACTGTGTGGATAAAAAGGATATGTTGTTGTCGTATATGTTTATATCCTGATAAAGGTATTTAATATTATCCTCTATCCCTTTATTGTCGAATCCGGCCAGTGATACGGCTTTGTGTGCAGTCACAATTTCTTTCACTTTTTTGGGCGATCGCTGGTAATAATATTTTGAAATTTCTTCCTTCAGGTATACGGGTAATATTTTCTTCCCGTTATTCTTGAGCGTGTCAATGTTATCAAAAACGAATTGAAAATGCTTGAATATTTTCTTTTTCTTTAAATCCGGACTTATATCGTTTAATGCGAACTGAACTTTCTCGTATTTTTCGTTTTCGTAAAAGTCCAATGCCTCTTTCTTATTTTTGTTTTTATTGGCGATTACTTTATTTATAAGGTCTACCGCCGGATTATTCTTGTTGTGATACTTTTGTTTCTTAACCGTGACTTCGGTAAGATTCTGAATTTGAGGAACCAGTTTTATTTCCAGATCTCTTTTGTCTTCCGTCAATATGAACGATACAGTTTTATAGCCCACGCAGGATATGCTGAGTTGATTCTTTTTTGAGTTTGCCGGATTCACCTGTATGGTAAACAGTCCCTGCTCATTGGTCTTTGTCACTTGTCCGTGGTCTGACGAAACAATTGAAACCTGGGATATGGGTTGGTTGCTTTGTTTGTCAAGAACAACTCCTTTGTATGTTACCGGTTTGTCTGTAACAGAATATACCACAAAAGGCATTAAACTAATACAAATGGTCAGTATTAAAATTTTTATTTTCATCAATTTTAAATTCATGCTAATGATATTGACTATTTGTCTCTATCACGGTTTAAAAACTAGTTTAAATATTGTTGAAATTACTCTCCGGAACAAAATCAGCATTTCCGGTATATAATATTTTTGAGCAATATTTGTTTGATCCCAAAAGGATGTTAATTTATTATAGGTTGTGTTATCAATGATTGATATAATCAACCAATTTTAAAAGCATTATCGTGTTTTAGCGTTTGCTTTAATATGATTCACTACTTTATAAAAGGTAGCCATTTCTTCTTCTGTCAATCCCTTTTGAAGCTCTGAGGTTATTTCAAGTTCTATCTCAAGGTATTGGGCAACTATCCGTTCTCCCTTTTTTGTGATCATCAGGTATTTTTTCCGTCTGTCAGTGGTATCCGATACTCTTTTTACCAACTCTTTTGCTTCAAGCATATCAATAGTCCTTAGTATGGCTGATTTGTCTTTCCCCATGGAGCAGGCAAGATCCTGCTGGATTACTTCGCTTTCACTGCTGAAAATAATCAGCAATAGTCCAAGTTGTTCCATGGTAAGTTTGATTTCTGCATGTTCGGCCGTACATTTTTTGATTAAACGTATCACTTCACGCATCATTCCTGCGACGGTCATTCCAAAAGGTGCATTTTGATTATTCATAACTTATTATTTATTTCGGTGCAAAGATAATATTAAAGGTTGATAAAATCAACTATTATGATTTTGTAATTATCATATTTATGTAAATTTACACATTGAACGTTGTTTTCATATAGAAAAAAACACTCGACGGTCAATAAAGAAAATACCCTATGGTCAATAACGAAAAACACCCTAATGTCAATTTACGAAACACTCGACATACTTCGTACACGTTGAAGTTTGCTCCGGAACACGGAACACAGAATACAGAATACAGAACACGGAACACAGAACACAGAACACAGAACACGGAACACGAACTATATTCCATAAATTCAAGGATTTAATTAATATTAGTATAATTGTTCCTCAATTGAGACTTTTATTAAAATATATTTCTGTTTTTAATAAATGTTATTGAAGATAGTAAGATGCTAATAGAATTCTTTTTGTAATTTTGCCATTATATACCTACTGTAGTCTCGATCTGGCTTTCCCTGTATTTCTTTTTCTGGATAAGTTAAATGACCTCTATTTAGAAAATCCATGAATCCATTGAAGACGCGTATTTCATTTTTTATCATCTTCCTGTTGTTTGCCAGCATTGCGAATGTCTTGAAAGCAAATGACTATAGCGGTTATAATCCCGAATGCTCCATCTCTGACTACACGAATCCTCTAAATGAACAAGCCCCTGCAGCGATTTCAGCTACCATGACTGGTCCCACATCGGTTTGCTTAAATTCACTCAACCAGAATATTACTTTCACTGGCTACAACGGTAGCTTGCCGTACACTTTTATTTATAAATTAGATGGAATTTCTCAATCTATAAAAACTACAGGGGCAAAATCATGGGTTTTACTGCCTATTAATACAACCAATGTAAATGTTTATACTTTTGAACTTGACAGTGTCATTGACTCCGCGAATAAACGGCAAGTTCAATCTGGAACAGTAAAAGTTTTAGTAAAGACAATCCCTGCTTTTGACTTTTCGTTTATTGACAATCAATGTTTAGGAACAGGGGTTCTTTTTGCCCCAACTTTAACAGGAAATTATTCATATTTATGGGATTTTGGAGATGGCATAACTTCTTCAGAAATCAATCCAAAACATGTGTTTAGTGTCTACGGAACAGGGACTAAATCTTGTTCTGTAAAACTGATAATAACTGACAATTCAACATCTTGCCAGGATTCAATCACAAAAAGCATGTTGATAAATAAGCTTCCTGATGCTACATTAAATGGAACTGGTTCAGGAGTTACATTCAACGATATACCAGCATTTAGAATTTGCAACAATAGTCCTTCCGTATTTAATTTTACGAATGGGTCCTCGACATCGTCATCAAATCTTCATTACATAATTAATTGGGGAGATGGCACACCTGATTTTGACAACACATCCTTTACAACTACATCCCATTCTTATCAAATTGGTTTATGGAATCTTACTTATACTGTAGAAGGCACTAATTCTTGCAAGAATATCAAACCGTATATTGTATTTGTTGGATCAAATCCTGCCGTTTCAATGGGTAGCCCCGGAAATACTGATGTTTGCATCTCTCAATCCTTAACTTTCCCGATTACAGGAACAAACAATAATCCTAGTGGAACTATTTATACAATCACATTTAATGATGGTTCTGCACCGATTGTGTATAATCATCCTGCACCAAATCAGGTATCCCATACTTTTTTAAAGTCATCTTGTGGTTCTCAAAGTTCTGATGGTTCAACAAATTATCCAAATTCTTTCTATGCTAAAATAGTTGCTACGAATCCATGTGGTACTTCTGCAGTATCAGTAGTGCCCATTTACGTGTCTACCCCGCCGGTTGCTGATTTTACTATGGCAGCCACCACCGGGTGTACCGATACGCCAATTTGTTTATCAAATGCTTCGACTAATGCGAATGAAATTAGCAATGGCATCTGTTCAACAAAAGCAAAGGTAATCTGGTCAATTTCACCTTCAGCTGGAATTACGATAGGTAACGGAAACTTTGGCAATGATTTTGGATCTGCTGATCCAGGTACCTGGACAACAGGAGACGATAATATCTGTCCTGTTTTTACTAATCCTGGTACCTATACGATAACAATGAAAGCATGGAATCGTTGTGATGTGGTTGAAAAAATAAAAACGATCTGTATAGAGGCGCCCATAGTTCCTCAATTTACTGTAGACGCAACCCAGGGTTGCATTCCATTAAATGTAATAACTACGAATAATACGGTTCTTCCTGCAAATCCCTGTAATCCTTCAGTATATAGATGGTCAGTGAGTTACATCGCAAATTATTGCGGAGTAACTCCCGGATATACCTATACCGGCGGAACAAGCTTTTCTTCTATCAGTCCGTCTTTCCAATTTACCAATCCTGGTGTCTACAAAATTCAGTTAGCCGTGACAAATAATTGCGGAACAAATACAACAGTACAAACTGTAACTGTAACTAAACCTCCAACAGTAACGATAAACCCAATAACTGATAAATGCGGAGCAGCATCTTTTATTCCGGTGGCTGCTGTAAATAGCTGTGCACCTATAACAGGCACATTGACTTATGCATGGAGCTTTCCCGGAGGAAGTCCGTCAAATTCGACCAGCTTAAATCCCGGAACAATCACTTACAATGTTACAGGTACATATACTGTCTCACTTGTTGTGACAAATGATTGTGGAATCCCAATAACTGCCACAAAAACTTTTAATGTAAAATCTGTTCCTGTAATTACAAATACAGTTTTATCTCAAACAATCTGTTCAGGACATATAACAGATTTAGTAACATTAGTTGCTGATCTGTCAAATGTCACATTTTCATGGACCGCTACCTCATCAACAGGGATTACTGGTTTTATTGGATCAGGTACAACCGGAACATTGCCTGCTATGACGTTATTAAATTTAACGAATTCGCCAGGAATGGTTACTTATTCAATAACCCCCACTTTAAACGGATGCGTAGGGAATGTCGTTAATTATGTTGTAACAGTCAATCCATCCCCAACTATCACCCTTCAGCCTCAGTCAAGCCAGGTATGCCAGGGTGGAACAGCTTCACTTTTGACGATTGGATTTACAGGGTTAGGTACCCCATCATATCAATGGTATAAGAATATGGTAAATGATACGACCTCCGGAACTGCAATACCGGGTGAAATAAATGCTACATTCAATCCACCAACGGCAACTGTTGATACAATGTATTATTATTGTGCAATTACTTTTTCCGGTGGTGGGTGTTCGAATCTGATTACAAATACTGCCAGTGTCGGTGTAAATGCGATGCCGGTTATCAAGACACAGCCTATTCCTTCACAGATGGTTTGTGTAGGAGGAACTACTGCTTTTCCATTATCTTTTGTATATACAGGTGGTGCCGGGGTGGTCTCCTTTCAATGGTATTCAACTTCAGCAAATATTACAACCGGTGGTGCTATAATTCCGGGAGCTACAAACAAGAATTACTCGCCGCCTGCCTTCACAACTCCCGGGACTTATTACTATTATGCAGAAATTTCATTTAGGGGAAGTGGTTGCGGATTAATTTTGACTGATACTGCTAAAATTGTGGTAATAGCTGATCCAATAGTAACCATGCATCCGTTGAGTACTCAAACACTTTGTCAAAATACAGTTCCTGCAGGATTGTCAGTTGTCGCATCTGGTGGCATAGAGGTATTCTCATACCAATGGTATTCAAATTTAATAAACAACACCACTACCGGTACAAAAATAACCAATGCTGTAAACAGTGCCTTTACTCCACCCACAACCACAGTTGGAACAACCTATTTCTACTGTGTAGTATCTCAACCTAACGGACCGGGATGTGTAGTAACAAGCAATACTTCCGAAATCATTGTAACTACAGCTCCATCCTTCCAGAAACATCCTGCATCAAGTACGGTTTGTTTGGGAGTTTTGCCTGACGTTTTAAGTGTAATAACCGTCAATGGCACAGGTACACCTACATACCAATGGTATTCCAATTCGAAGGATTCTTTAGCTGGTGGTATTGCCATCCCGGGCGCAACCGGCTCTTCGTATATTGCCCCTTCAGGAACAATTGGAACAATGTATTATTATTGTGTTGCCGGGTTTGCATCTGTGGGATGTTCAGGCATAACGTCGAATATAGCTCAGGTGACAGTCAATGCCAATCCGGTTATATCAAACTATTCAGATGTAATAAACAGCGGCGAGACTTTTTCTGTTAAACCCGATAATTTGAATGGAGATATAGTCCCTGTTGGTACAATATATACCTGGACGATACAGGGAATAAGCCCCGTTGGATCTATTGGCGGAGCATCTTCTCAGTTAATACCTCAGACGATAATAAGTCAAACTTTAACCAACGTGACAACAAGTATTGCAACAGTAACTTATACAGCAACCCCAAATTCAAGCACATGTAAAGGGGCGAACTTCAATGTAATCGTAACAGTCAATCCACCGCTTAATCCCAATATTACTATTAAAAACATATCTTGTTTTGGAATGAATGATGGAAGTATAAAAACTGCTATCCAGGGAGGTGTTCCTTTTAAAACAGGAAATCCATATACAGTATCATGGACTGGTCCTAATGGTTTTTCATCGGCAGTCAATCCCATTGAAAACTTAAAGTCCGGGAATTATAACCTTTCTATTACAGACTCTGTTGGCATGGTATTTACAAATAAATATACCATTACCGAGCCCGCCGATATAACAATACAAACAATAACGAATAAAAATATATCCTGTTTTGGTGCTTCCAATGGTGAAATTGCAATTGAAGTAACAGGTGGAACACAACCCTATGTCTACAACTGGTTGAAAGATGCTGTTCCGTTTGCAGGTACTAAAAGCCTTACAAACTTAGGTCCCGGCATGTACACTGTAACCGTTAGCGATAAAAATTTGTGTGGGCCAAAAACAGCTTCCTTCGATATCACACAACCAACAGAGATTGTTGTAACGATAGATAAGAAGGTAAATGTAACCTGTTTTGGTTATTCAACAGGATCATTATCTGTCGGCATTACTGGAGGAGTGCCTGTGGAAAGCACACCCGGTGTGTTCGTTTATACCTATTCCTGGACAGGTCCTAATGGGTTTGTAAGTTCAGCTAAAGACCTTATAAATTTGGTTGCGGGAAACTATCACCTGATAGTAACCGATAATACGGGTTGTACTGTGAATTTCTCTGCAACCATTACGCAACCGGATGAGCTGAAGTTAAATCAGGTCATTACGCCGGTAACCTGTTATGGTGAAAACAATGCGTCCATAAAATTGAATATAACGGGTGGGTATCCGCCTTATCAGATCGAATGGAGCAATCTTGGAAAAGGAACGTTCCAGGATAATCTGTCACCGGGTACGTATACGGTTCAGGTCACCGACTCAACCGGTTGCTATCTGTCCAACGATATTGTGATTGATGAAGCGGCATTCTCCATTCAGCCAACGGTAAAACAAATAACCTGTTTTGGGGTGCATAACGGGAGTATTATCCTGAATATCCGGGGTGGCATCAAACCACTTAAACTAACCTGGTCCGACAATCCAACTGCCGGCACTATCCGGAATCAGTTAGGACCGGGTACGTATACAGTTGTCATCACCGATGCATCAGCCTGTATTATTACAAAATCGTTTACCATTATAGAACCGCCTAAACTTAAATTATCGGCCGGTATCACCAATGCGTTCGATTGCAACAATCCGAATAGCGGTGCCATTAACCTGACCGTAACAGGTGGAACAGAACCTTATAGTTGCCTGTGGACAAACGGGAAAACATCAAAAGATTTGTCAGCCATTCAGGGAGGTAAATATGGAGTCACTGTAACGGATGCTAATGGTTGTTCAGCTGATACCCTTATTGAAATTATCAGGCCTCTGCCAATTACGTTATCTGTGAAAACAGTGCCTGGTTTTGATTGCCTGACACATGTAGTAAAAGAAGTTTGTACTGCTGCGGCATTAGGTGGCATACCTCCTTATCAGTTTAACTGGTCGAACGGAACAACAACAGGATTGAGCAATGAGTTCATGGAAACAACCCAATCCGGAATTGTCATTCTTGGAGTGACCGATAGCCGGGGTTGTC
>Ga0302165_10000646_pt1 | contig 12496 bp, 7 predicted proteins | sample I_Fen_E3_2_FD_193499 | JGI IMG/M metagenome (GOLD analysis project Ga0302165, IMG submission 193499) | Peat permafrost microbial communities from Stordalen Mire near Abisko, Sweden - I_Fen_E3_2 | ecosystem: Environmental > Terrestrial > Soil > Wetlands > Permafrost | place: Sweden: Abisko...
TAAAAGTATATAAGCCTATTGAAATTTGGAAATGTGAAAGTATTGAAGAGGCTATTACTAAATGTGAAGAAAATAAAGAAAGAGAATGCTGGGTTTATTTAGAGATTAAGACAGATAGATATATAAGAGAAGATGAAATAAAACAAATGAAGGATTTAAAGAAAGATATTTTAGAAATAATGCCTAAAGTTAAAGGGCTGGAAGAAGAAGTTGCTTTAGATTTAAAAGAGAAATCCTTTGAGGAAATCTTTAAAGATTTTTATATGAAAGAAAGAGAAGTACCACCAGACAACGAGGTTGTAGAATTGCTTTTATCAATTATTAGTGAAGAAGGTGAAACGGATGAAACCAATTAAGCTGAAGATTAAAGGTTTAAATAGCTTTATAGAAGAGCAAACCATAGATTTTGAAAGATTAACGGATAGAGGATTTTTTGGAATATTTGGTCCTACAGGAAGTGGGAAATCAACTATATTAGATGGAATAACTCTAGCTTTATATGGGAATGTATCAAGAAAGAGTTCTAATTATATAAATACAAATTGTGATAGATTAAATGTGAATTTTGAATTTCAAATATCAGGAGCTGAAGTCAAAAGATATGTTGTAGATAGAGAATTTAGAAGAAAAAATGATGGAAGCATAAATTCTGGCAAGTGTAAAATAGTTGATATAACAAATCAAGAAGAAGAAGTTTTAGCAGATGGAGTTAAGACAATAAATAAAAAGGTTGAGGAAATAATTGGCCTTAACTTAGAAGATTTTACAAGAACTGTTGTGCTGCCTCAAGGAAAATTTAGTGAATTTCTTAAGCTTGAAGGTAAAGATAGACGAGATATGCTGGAGAGATTATTTAATTTAGAGCAATACGGGGATAATTTATCTAGAAAGCTGAATTTAAAGATTGGCAAAGAAAAAACTGATAATAATGTTTTGATTGGACAATTAAGTGGTTACAATGATATAAGTGAAGATAAATTGATACAAAAAAAAGAGAGTCTATCAGAATTAGAAACCAACTTAGCAAAGTTAAAAAGTGAATTAGAAATAATAGAAAAGACTTACAAGGAAAATGAAGAATTATGGAAGCTACAACTAGAATTAGTAGAATACAAAGATAAAGAAAAAAATCTAAAAGAAAAGCAGGATGAGATAAATCAATATAAAGAAAAAATAAGCCTTGGGGAAGCTGGAGAAAAGGTTTTACCTTATATAAGGGCTTTTGAAAATACTATAGAAGAATTTCATAAAAATGAAATTGAGTTAAATAAATTGAAATTAGCTATAGATAAGATTAAAGAAGAAAGAGTAAACATAGAAGGTTTATGGAAGAAGGCAAAAGATAATAAGGAAAATAAACTTCCGACCTTAATGATAGATGAGCAAAAAGTCAAGGATGCAATTAATGAAAAAAAGCTAATTGAGATGATACAAAATAAAATAAATAGCTTAATGGTAGAAATTAAGGAATTTGATGGGAAGAGTAAAAAATTTCAAAGTGAAATTATTAATATAGATTCAGAAATAAATAATAAAACTAAAGAAATTAAAGAAGATGAAAAAACATATGATGATTTAAAAGTTGATGAGATCCTAAAAGAAAAAATTCAACAAGGAATAATAACAGAAGAAAAGTTAGGGAATATAAAGGTAACTATTAATAAGGATAAAGAAAAGAAGGATTCTATTGAAAAAGAAAATAATGAAACTGTAGCTAAAGGCAAAAACTTAAAAGATATAGTAGAAAAAATAAATAAGGATTTAGAAGAAAATGAAAAGAAATATGATTATTTACTTAAAAATTCACCTGGAGAGCAAAATGATTTAGTAAATTTAAATCAATTAATAGTTGAAAATGATCAAAAGTGGAAGATATATGATAAGTCAAATAATGAAATAGAAGAGTCTAAAGTTCAAATGAAATCTTTAAGTGTTGAAATAATAAATAAAAAAGAAGAAGCAAAAAAACAAGAAGAAGAATTAGAAAAAATTAAAAATACACAAAAAGAAATTATGCGAGAAAATTTAGCTCATGCACTTAGGGAAGAACTGATAGAGGGAGATGTATGTCCAGTATGTGGTTCTACCCATCATAATAAAGAAAATATAAAGCAGGTAGAGATATTAGATTTAACAGTTATAGAAAATGAAATAAAAAACAAAGAAAATTTAATTAAAAATATTAATAATAAAGTAATTCAAAATGAAACTAAAGTTGCTAATTTTAATGAAAAGATAAAGATAAGTGAAGAAGAAATAATTAAATTAGGAACTGAATTTAAAGAAAAGCCTTTAGAAGTTTTAAAGACTGAATTTATGAATTTGAAGAATGCTTTAGAAAAATATACTTTAGACAAGGAAAATTTAGAAAAAGAAATTAATAGATTAAAAACTGAAATAAACACTAAAGACGGTGAAATAAAAGAGTTAAGAGCTGTATTTTCAATGAATCAAAGACAAATTAAAGACTTAGAAAATAGTATTAAAGATAATACAGATGAATTAACTAAATTAGAAAACAGCTTAGGTTTATTAAGATCAGAAACAGATGTGAGTGATTTTAATAAAAAGAATGAAGAAATTAAAATAATTGAAAAAGAAAGAGAAAAATTAGTCAAGACAATAAAAAGTAATAGAGAATTAGCAGAAAGTTTAGAAAAGAAAAAAGCATATTTAAATGAGGCTTTAACTTCTATAAAAGAAAAATTAGCTAAATATAATGCAGATTTAGCTGGATATGAAAAAAATAAAGAAGAAAAGTTTGACTCAATAAAAAATAAAGTTAATGATGTTGATGATTTAGATTCACTGCTTAATAAAATTCAAAAAGATATACAAAATATAAACCAAGAATTTGAATTTACTGAAAATAATAAAAGTAGAATTGAAAAAGAATTTACAGATTGCAATGATAAATTAATAGCTGCAATTAGTAAGTATAAGGATTTAAATAAGAGAAAAGAAGAGGAAAACGCACAGCTAGAAGTAGCAATTGATAGTGAAGGTTTTAATTCATTAGAAGAGGTTAAGAAAAATTTAATAGAAAAAGATGAAATTAAGAAATACAAGGAAAAAGTAGAAGGTTATAATACTAATATTGCAAGGGTTAATGGAACAATTGAAAGTTTACTTAACAAAATAAATGGTAAGGAAATAACAAAGGAAAATTATGAACAAATAAAATTATCAAAGAGTGAAAAAGAAAAAGAAGTTAATGATGTTAATGAAAATAAAATTAAATTAGATGAAGAGTTAAAGAATTTAAAAGAAAAGTTAGAAGAACAAAAGGATCTTTTAGAAAAGAAGAAAAAATTAGAACGTAAGTTATCTTTACTTGGGGATCTAGAAAAATTATTTAAAGGAAAGAAGTTTGTTGAATTTGTAGCAACCAATAAGCTTAGATATGTATCAATTGAAGCATCTAAAAGATTAAAAGAAATTACTAATGGTAACTATGGTTTAGAAGTTGATGGAAATGGTAGATTTATTATTAGAGATTATAAAAATGGTGGAGCTAAAAGAGATGCTACAACTTTATCGGGGGGAGAAACCTTCTTAGCATCATTAGCGCTGGCATTAGCCTTATCAGCTCAAATCCAATTGAAAGGAACCGCACCTTTAGAATTATTCTTCTTAGATGAAGGTTTTGGAACTTTAGATGATGACCTTCTTGAAGTAGTTATGAGTTCTTTAGAGAGAATTCACAATGAAAGATTAAAGGTTGGAATTATAAGTCATGTAGAATCAATAAAAAATAGAGTGCCAGTAAAACTTATGATTGCACCAGCAGAATCGGGAATGGGCGGAAGTAAGGTTAAAATTGAGAGAAGTTAATGCAATAAATATAAAGTGGAAAATTTAATATTTCGGTGATATTTTGGTGAATATGATAAAATGACAATGTTCTTTTCGTAAAATATTTAAAAGTTGTTTAGCAAAAGGTATAAAACTATTTTTAAATATAAGTAAATACTGTATAATGTAATAGAGAAAAAATGGGGAGGGGAACTTAAAATGAATTATAAAGAAAAATATAACACATGGATTAATTCTGACATTATTGATGAGGCAACAAAAAGCGAGTTAAGAAGTATATCTGATGAAAAGGAAATTGAAGATAGATTTTATCAAGACTTGGATTTTGGTACTGGTGGACTTCGAGGAGTAATAGGTGCAGGAAGTAATAGAATGAATGTATATACTGTTGCTCAAGCTACACAAGGATTTGCAAATTATTTAAATGATAGCTTTAAAGATCCTTCAGTTGCAATTGCATATGATTCAAGAAATATGTCAAAGGAATTTGCAAAGGCTGCTGCTTTAACGTTATGCGCAAATAATGTTAAAGTATACTTATATGAAAGTTTAAGACCAACACCAGTATTATCTTACGCTGCAAGAGAATTAAAATGCAGTGGTGGTATAGTAGTTACAGCATCTCATAATCCAAAGATATACAATGGTTATAAAGTGTATGATGAATTTGGTGGACAAGTAACTGATGAAAAAGCAAATATAATCATTGATTGCGTTAAAGCAGTAGATGATTTTTCTAAGATTAAGAATATTGATGAAGAAATTGCTTTAGAAAAAGGTTTATTAACTTATATTGGAGAAGATATAGATAAACTTTATTATGAAAAAGTTAAGGGATTAACTATAAGAACTGAGTTAGTTAAAGAAAAAGCTAAAAACTTAAATGTTATATATACTCCAATTCATGGATCAGGAAATGTTCCAGTAAGAAGTGTATTAGAACAATTAGGATATAGTAATGTTAAAGTTGTTAAGGAACAAGAAGCTCCAGATGGAAATTTCCCAACAGCATCTTATCCTAACCCAGAAAATCCAGACGTATTTGAATTAGCTGTAAAGATGGCTCAAACTGAAGATGCAGATATTATCTTTGGAACTGATCCAGATTGTGATAGAATAGGTCTTGTAGTTAAGGATAGTACTGGAGAATACAAAGTTTTATCAGGTAACCAAACAGGTTTACTTTTAACTCATTATGTATTAAGTTCATTAAAAGAAACTAATAAGTTACCACAAAATGGAGTTGTTATTAAAACTATAGTAACAACAGAAGGTGCTAGAAGCATAGCAGAAGATTTTGATATTGAAATTATGGACGTATTAACTGGATTCAAATATATTGGTGAAAAGATAAGAGAATTTGAAGATGCAGGAAATAAAACTTATCTTTTTGGTTTTGAAGAAAGTTATGGATATCTTGCAGGAAACTTTGTACGTGATAAGGACGCTGTAATAGCTTCTATGCTAGTATGTGAAATGTGCCTTCACTATAAAGAACAAGGAAAGAGTCTATATGATGCATTAATAGAATTATATGAAAAGTATGGATACTTCAAAGAAGCACTTGTATCATTAGAGTTAAAAGGTAAAGAAGGTCAAGAAAAGATAGCTAGTTGTATAGAAGCACTAAGAAATGATCCAATAAATGAAGTTAGCGACGTTAAAATTGTTACAAGATTAGATTATAAATTAAGTGTTGAAGAAAATACTGTAAATAATACTAAAGCAACTATTGATTTACCTAAGTCAAATGTATTAAAGTACATCTTAGAAGATGGTTCATATTTTGTAGTAAGACCATCAGGAACAGAGCCTAAGATGAAGGTTTATTTAGCGGTAAAGAGCAATAGCTTAGAAAATACAGATATAGATATTGCCAAATTTAAAGAAAATGTAATGGAAATAATTAATGGAAAATTAAATTAAATTTCCGAAGAAATTGCTATCATCGTTTTAGGTGATAGTATTTTTTTATCATTTACCATTTAACCGTGACCAATTATCAATTGATTTTCTTGATTATATTCGTGGAAAAGTATAAAATCTTATAAGAGTAAGTATAGAATTAATAGTTAAGGAAGAAAAGCCATTCAGCTTTTCAAAAATAATTAAAAGAAATTCTAATTAAATAAAAAATTGTTAATGAGTAATAGTTAACAGTAAATAGTTAAGGTGAAAATGCTTTTGTGATTTTTTAAATATATAAATTAAAAGAAATTATGGAGTAATTTCCACCACAACTCTTAACTCTTAACTCTTAACTCTTAACTGAATTAACGAGGTGTAAAATGAGTAATTACAAAACAATGTATAAAGATAAATTAAGCAAATTATTGTTTTTAGAAATTAAGAAAGACGGGTTTAAAAGGAGCATTAACATTCCTGATAGCGTTCAATTAAAAAATGATGATTTATATATTCCAATAAGTTCTGAATATGTTGCAGCAAATGCAAGTAATGAAATTAAATTAAATAATCTTCCTATATATTATTTTATTGAAGGAATATTTATTGCATTTGGAGCAGATAAAAATATTAAATATAATGATGATTATGGAATAATTTTATCTTATATTCCTGATTCAGAAGAATGTGTAAAAAGTCTTATTGCAGATAGAATAAAGAAAGATAGACTAGAAGATGCTTATATACTATTAAAAGGTCTTTATAGATATACAAGGGAAGAAGAAATTTTAATCAAACTATTAGCTATAGGAGAAACTATAAGAGAAAAAGATTCAAGTTTTGATGAATTATTATTAGAAGAAATAGATGAATATAAAGAAAAATTCAAAAAGTCTCCAGAGCCATACCTTTATAATGCCCTAATACTTAAAGATAGAGGTAATTATAAAGGGGCAGAAGTTGAAATTAATGAATATATAAACAAGGGTGGTAAAAAAACACCAGAAATTGAACAAATAATGGCTGATATTAATAACGTAAGCCACTTTGAAAAAGCAGTTGATTGTTTGAAAGAAGAGCCTAAAAAAGCAATTGAATTACTTCTTCCATTATGTGAAGAATTTGAGAAAAATCCTTTAATATATTATTATTTAGGTGTTGGATATAGAAAGCTTCAAAATCATGAAACAGCTATACATTATTTGAAAGAAAGCATGTCAATTGAGTCTGGAAGTCTTGAAGTTGTTAATGAACTAGGATTAAATTATGCATCAATTGGAGATTATGATGAAGCTTTAAAATATTTTAAAAAAGCATTTGAAGCATCTAAAGAAGTTGACATATGTACTAATATTGTAATGTGTTATATTAATTTAGGTGATAAGGAACAAGCAAAACTAAATTTAGATATAGCAAAAAAAATGGCTCCAGATGATGAAATAGTTATAGAAATAGATCAAATGTTAAATAGAACAGTGAAATAAATATATCAATTGGGTTAGGAGATAATATGTTTACAAAAATACTTGATTTTAAGGTTTTTAATAAAGATAAGACAACTTTAATGAATTACATAGAGGGTTTTGATAAAGTAAATATAATATCTGGGAATCCAGAAGTTTTATTTAATGGCTTAAGTAATCCTATGCTAAAAGAAAACTTTAATGCAGAAACTTCAGTTATAATACCAGATGGAGTTGGAACTGTAATTGCTTCAAAACTTTTAAAAGAACCAGTTAAGGAAAAAATAGCTGGAATAGATGTTGTTAGAGAAGTTTTAATTAAGGCAAATTCAGAAGGTAAATCAATTTATTTATTAGGAGCAAAACAAGAAATTCTTGAAAAATGTATAGAAAATATTAATAATGAATTTCCAAACCTAAAGGTTTCAGGCTTTCATAATGGATTTTTTGATTTAAATAACTGTGATGATATAATAGAAGATGTAAAAAAAAGTGATCCGTGGGCTATTTTTGTAGCAATGGGTTCACCAAGACAAGAAATATTTATAAATAAAGTTATGAATAATTTAAATACTCACATATTCATGGGAGTAGGTGGTGTTTTTGATATATTTGCAGGAGAACTTAAAAGGGCACCTAAATGGATGTTAGCTTTAGGCTTAGAGTGGTTATATAGAGTTATACAAGAACCATTTAGAATAAAAAGATTAATGGTAATACCTAAGTTTTTACTATTGGTATGGAAGAAAAGAAAAAAATTTAAAATATATGTTTAAATAAACACAAATGCTGGAACTTATATAGTCTTATAGGGGATAGTTTTTATTTTAAAGCTTTGTTTTGTAGAGAAGTTAGTATTTAATTAGGAATAATATACATAAATCAACTTGAGGTTTAAGTAATATTAGAAAAGTTGACAGCAGAGGAATAAGAAGCAGGGAGAATCAGTAGCAAAATGGAAAAGAAAAGTAATTTAATTAAATCTACATTCGTAATAATGATAGTATCAGTAATAAGTAGAGCTTTAGGGTTAATCCGTGATATGCTTATTGGGAAAAGCTTTGGAGCTGGAATGTATACTGATGCTTATAATATTGCAGTATCAGTGCCAGAAACAATATTTATGTTAATTGGACTTGCAATATCAACTGCTTTTTTACCAACACTTAGTAAAATTAAAGCTAAAAAAGGACAAAATGAAATGTATGATTTTGCAAATAACGTGATAAACATACTTTTTGTTGTGTCAGTACTTCTTTTTGTTGTGACAAGTGTTTTTTCAAAGGAAATAGTATATTTATTTAAACCATCAGAAAAAACAGCATTAATTGCAATTGGATTACTCAGAATTACACTTTTGAACATATTATTTTTATCAATTAATGCATGTTTTACAACATTGTTACAAGTTAATGAAGATTTTGTAATTCCATCCATATTGGGGTTGTTTTTCAATTTACCTATGATAATATATTTATTGTTGTTTAAAAATTATGATATTGTGGGATTAACAATTGCAAATGTTATAGGGAATTTCTTTAGGGTAGCGGTTCAAATACCATCACTTATTAAAAATGGATATAAATATAAGTTTACTATAAATTTAAAAGATGAAAGATTAAAAGCTATTATAATTTTAATAGTTCCTGTAATTGTTGGAGCAGGAGCTAATTCGCTCAATATGGTTGTAGATAAATATATTGCTTTAAAATTTCCGGATGGATCAGTTTCAGCGCTAGATTATGCTCAAAAGTTGATAGTTTTTGTTAATACAATTATCACAACTTCAGTTACCAGCATAGTATATCCTCTTATGGCAAATATGAGAAGCAATGAAGATAAAATTGGTTTTTTAAATATGTTAAAAAAATCTATATTATATTTGGCTTTATTATTAATTCCTATTACAGTTGGCGTTATAATATTTAATAAAGATATAGTAAAAATTGTATATGAAAGAGGAGCGTTTGATGGAAATGCTGTTCAAATTACAAGTTATGCATTACTCGGATATGGATTTGGAATATTTTTTACAGGTATAAGGGATATTTTAAACTCAACTTTATTTTCCATGGGTAAAACAAAAGTTACTACAATAAATGGAATTATAGGGGTCATTATTAATGTGACATTTAGTATAATTTTATCTAGATATATAGGAATAATGGGTATAGCTTTAGCTTCAGTTATAGCTATGATAGTAACTGCTATTTTATTGTTTATAAGTGTTATAAAAATAGAAAAAAGTTTTAAAACAAAAGATATACTTAAAAAAATAGGGTTAATAACAATAAACTCCTTAATCATGGGAGTTGTCATAATTATTATGGTAAGTTATTTAAAAGAAAAAACAAACTCATTAATTCTTCTATTACTGGGAACTATTGTTGGAATTATTATATATCTTATTTTATGTTCTATATTAAAAATAGAAGAAGTTCTGGAAATAAAAAGTTTAATTTTAAAGAAAATTAAAAGATAGGAGGACATATGAAAATATTATTTATTGCCTGCTATTCCCCATTAATAAATAATTCTGCAGCGATAGAAACGTTGCAATATTTAAATAAATTAAGTGAAATTAATAATAATGAAGTACATCTTTTAACAGTTAATTTTCCAAAGGATTCAATATATTACGACGAAACACTACGTTCTATGATGGATGATAAAATAAAAGTTCATGTTGTTGAGGGTGGAATTATTTTTAAAAAATTAATGCCTAGAAATATTGAAAGATCTAAGGAGAAAGCTAGTGTACCATTACAAAATAAAAGTGGTAAAGGAAAGAAGATTTTAAGAAAAGTAAAAAATGCATTGGTTATACCAGATATGTACTATGGATGGGCGAGAAAAGCAGGGAATTATGGAATAGCTTTAATGGCAAATGAAAAATTTGATGCTATATTTTCAATGCATGAGCCTCCATCTTCTCATTTATGTGCTTATCATATAAAGAAGCAATATAGACATATACCTTGGATTACTTATTGGAGTGACCCTTGGCTTAAGGACTCTACAAGAGAGAAGTCTTTTATTGTTAAAAAATTACTTGAGCAGAATATGGAAAAAAATATTGTTAATTTGGCAGATAAATTTATATTTGTTACTGAAGCCAATAGAAATGAATATCTAAAAGACTATAAAGCGTTAAGTGATGGTAGCAAAAAGACTTTTATATTAAATAGAGGCTTTGATAAGAATTTATATGATAGATTATTTAATGAAGAAGCACCAACGCTTATAAAAAAAGATAAGCTTAATATGATTTACACTGGAGAAATATTTTCTAAGCTTAGAGATATAAAACCTTTTATTAAAGCAATCGAAGAAATAAAGAAAGAAGATAAGGAATCATACAATTTATTAAATGTTTTATTTTTTGGGAATATAGATGATATAGAAGGCAAGAAGAGATTGGAAAATTTAGACGTAGCAAAAGTATCACCTAGAATACCATTTAATGAAGCTCTTAAATACATGCTTAATGGGAATGCTTTACTTTTATTTGGGAATAAAAATTCTACCCAAATACCTGCTAAAATTTATGATTATTTTGGAGCAAAAGGCAGAATATTTGTAATTTATGGAGATGGAAATGATCCGATTAAAAGAGTTATAGAAAATAATACAAAATGTATTGTAGCTGAAAATAATGTTCAAGAAATAAAGGATAGAATTTATAAATTAATCGAAATGCATAGAAATGAAAAAATAGATTGTGCACCAGATTTGAATTATGAGTGGAATTCAATAGTTGAGAGATTGAATAATATATTGGAAGGGAGTGATTAAATGCATATAATGGTCATTCCATCTTGGTATTCTTCACCAAGAAATAAGGTTCATGGAAGCTTTTTTAAGGAACAGTTTAAGGCTCTTGCGAGATGCGGCGAAAAAATTACAGTAGCATATAATGAGATTTGGCCAATTACTATGTTTGGGAAGATTGATGAAAAACGCGGAATAAATTTTAATATAGAAGATGATCTTAGGACTTATAGATATAAAGATTATAATTATTTTCCTAAAAATCCTTTAATGTTTAAAAGTTTTAATAAAAGAATGGATAAACTTTATAAAGAAATAGTTAAAAAAGAAGGTAAAGTTGATATTATCCATGCTCATTCAGCCTTTTGGGGAGGAATTGCAGCTACTTTTATAAGCCAAAAGTATAATATTCCACTTGTAATAACAGAACATTCATCTCTTAAATATGCAAAATACACGAAAGAGAGTTATAAAAAATATATATTTGAAGCTTATGAAAAGGCAGATTTTTTAATTGCAGTTGGAAATGGATTAAAAAATGAACTGCAAGAATATGTTAATAGGCCAATTGAGGTTGTTAATAATATGGTTGATTTGGAATTATTTAATATTGATCAAAATATTAATGATGAAAATTCAAAAGATGATGAAGAGTTTAAATTTTTTTCGTGTGGTTTTTTAGAAGATGGAAAAGGCATGGATTGTTTAATAAAAGCTTTTACAAAATCTTTTAAAGGAAAAAAGGTGACACTAAGAATCGGTGCAGATGGTTCTCTTAAGCTAGCATTAAAGAAGCTTATTGAAGAATTAGAAATGGATGAGCAGATAAAGCTTTTAGGAGCATTATTAAGAGAAGAAGTTTCTAAGGAAATGAAAGATTGTGATGTCTTTGTATTAGCATCTGAACATGAGACCTTTGGTGTTGTTTATATTGAAGCTCTTGCATCAGGTAAGCCAGTTATAGGTGCTGATAATGGTGGAGCAGAGGATATAATAAGTGAAGATAATGGAATAATAGCTAAAAAGAAAAATGTTGAAGATTTATCCAAAGCATTAATAAAGATAAAAGATAATTATGAAATATATGATAAATATAAAATTAGAGAGAAAACAATTTTTAGCTATTCTGAAAAAGTATTAGTTGAAAAGCTAAAAGGGGTGTATAAAAAAGCGTATGAAGGAAATAATTAAAAATATATATAAATATTTAGATAATAGATTCTATTTTAAGTTGTTATATTTGTTTTTTACTTTTACATTTGTTACTATGTTACAATATGTTCCGGGAATTAGTATATTGAAGAATGTAGTATTAGTATGGGCGATAATTTTAATTTTACTTATGATAATTGAAGATTATAAAAGAAGAAAACTTTATAAATTTGATATTCCACTTGGGATTTTTATGATATTAACGTTATTTTTAAATATTTTTGCTTATAGAAATAATGAGAATATAAAAATTTGGCTTGTTAATTTAATTTTATTTCTTATTATGTTTTCAGTTGACGTATTTAGAGATAAAAAGACTCTGATTAAGG
>Ga0302165_10000648_pt1 | contig 12492 bp, 14 predicted proteins | sample I_Fen_E3_2_FD_193499 | JGI IMG/M metagenome (GOLD analysis project Ga0302165, IMG submission 193499) | Peat permafrost microbial communities from Stordalen Mire near Abisko, Sweden - I_Fen_E3_2 | ecosystem: Environmental > Terrestrial > Soil > Wetlands > Permafrost | place: Sweden: Abisko...
CCCAAAGCCTTAAACAAGCTGTTGAAATGAGTTTTTCTGTTGCTGGTGAAGATGACGTAATCATTGCTTTTGGTTCATTGTCATACCTAGGTGATTTGATTCACCTTGTCACAAATAAGCCCGTGTCCAAATAAAATTTGTATTATATCTCACCTATTGTTAAAATCTAAAGTAAGGAGTATCTGATATGCTAGATAATACAGAAATGGAACGAGTTAATAAAATAATAAATAATAGTGTCTATAAACGTTCATACAAACTAATTGCGGATTACGAGGAAACCAGGATTTTCTGTAAACATGACATGTCACATTTCCTTGATGTTGCAAGGCTTGCCTGGATTTTTAACTTAGAGGAACACCTTGGTATTTCAAGAGAAATTATATATGCAGCCGCTATACTTCACGATATTGGAAAGCATGAACAATATCTTTGCAACATTCCACACGAAACAGCAGGTATCAAAACTGCGCAAATCATTTTAAAAGATTGTGGCTTTGATGAATCAGAAAGTGAGATGATTCTATCGGCCATTGAAACACATCGAGATGAAACTCGAATGAACTGCAAAGATCTGAATCGAATACTATATCTTGCAGACAAGATGTCGAGAAGTTGCTTTACCTGCCAAGCAAAAGACTCCTGCAATTGGGATATTAAAAAAATGAATTTAGTTGTGAAATACTAACTTCCAATCTTGAATATTTCAATAAAGATGTAACAATAAGCGCAAAATCTAGCTTAGAAACGGGGATAATAATGATTATTGGGACAAAAGAATTTGACGTAAAAAACAGAACCTATGTTATGGGAATCCTAAACGTAACACCTGACTCATTTTCAGACGGTGGAAAATATAATCTAATTGATAACGCTCTAAAACATGTTGAAAAGATGATAAACGATGGCGCCGATATCATTGATGTTGGTGGAGAATCCACGAGACCTAACTATGAACTAATTTCTGATAGCGAAGAAATCGAAAGAGTAGTTCCCGTTATCCAAGCAATCAAGAAAAATTTTGACGTTCCAATTTCCCTTGACACTTATAAAAGCCATGTTGCACTTGAAGGGATTAAAGCGGGGGCCGATTTAATTAATGATATTTGGGGTTTGAAATATGATAACAAGATGGCTTGCGTAATAGCAAAAAACAATGTGTCCTGCTGTCTTATGCATAATAGGGCCAATATGGATTATAAGGAGTTCATGAAGGACCTTAAAATGGATCTTGAAGAGTCCATCGATATTGCTCAAAAAGCAGGCATTTTGCAAGATAGGATTGTGATTGATCCTGGTGTTGGCTTTGCAAAGACTTATGAAATGAATCTTGAAGTGATTCGCGAACTTGAGCAACTTCACATATTTGGACTACCAATACTTCTTGGAACTTCTAGGAAGTCCGTTATCGGCCTAACACTTAATCTTCCAGCCAATCAAAGACTTGAAGGTACTTTGTCCACAACCGTCATTGGTGTCATAAAACATTGCTCATTTGTAAGAGTTCATGATGTACTTGAAAACAGTAGAGTCATCAAAATGACTGAAGCAATCTTTAGATGATTTGAAATATCATAAAAATCTTTAGATGATTTGAGAGGAGTCCATAATGGATAAAATTAAGATTAATAATTTAGAAATATATTGCAATCACGGAGTATTTCCTGAAGAAAATGTTCTAGGGCAGAAGTTCCTTGTATCTGCGATTCTTTATACAAACACACGACCAGCCGGCTTAAGTGATGATCTTACAAAATCAATTAATTATGGATATATTTGTAATTTTATTGAAAAATTTATGAAGAATCATACATTTAAACTTATTGAAAGAGTTGCTGAAAGTCTAGCAAAAGCACTCTTAACAGAAACTAAGAATCTTGAAAAAATAGAACTTGAAATCAAAAAGCCATGGGCTCCAATTGCACTTCCAATAGAATATGTATCTGTTTGCATTGAACGAGGATGGCATACCGCATATCTTTCATTAGGGTCTAACCTAGGCAACAAAGAGGAATACCTCAACCAGGCAATCAAAGAACTTGGTGATACGAATGAATGTGTTGTTACCCAGATATCCAAGTTTCTAACAACCAAGCCTTATGGAGTGATTGATCAGGATGACTTTTTAAATGGCTGCCTTGAACTTCGAACACTTCTAACTCCTGAAGAACTTCTTGTAAAACTCAACTCGATTGAGAAAAATGCAAACCGTGAGCGTCTGATTCACTGGGGTCCAAGAACTCTTGACCTTGATATTATTTTTTATGATGACATTGTATATGATAGCAAAAATCTAACGATTCCTCATATCGACATGCAAAATAGAAAGTTTGTTTTAGAACCACTAAATCAGATTGCCGGATTTAAGCGCCACCCTATACTCTGCACGACGGTTGACCAACTACTAAAAAACTTTAAGTAACTTATCAAAAACCCCAAGATTTTTACATCTTGGGGTTTTTGATATTAAACATTCTGTTCTCTAAATAAACTTGATACAACTTCATCGTAATCGCATAATCTTTCTGATTTCTTTATCTTTTTTGCATATTTTGTATTATCCGAAAACGCTTCAATCATATAAAACCAAAATTCTTTCATTTTAAACAAGACATTCCGTTCTCCAAATAATATGCTTTTATAACCTTCATAAATTTGATCATGAAATTCTTTTAATATTTTTTTATCAAGTTTAACATGATCTGTAATATTACTGATCATTGCAGGATTTGTTAATAATCCCCTGCCGATCATGATCTTATCTACACTAGGAAAACTTGTTGTAAATTCCTTATAATCTTCAACTGTGAAAATATCTCCATTATAACAAACCGGATTTTTGCTTAAACTCAATGCTTCTTTAAAGATCTTCAGATTCGGTTTGTTTTTATAATAATCTTTTTGTATTCTAGGATGAATGATCAGTTCTTCAATTGGATATTTGTTAAATATCTCTATCAAATCATAAAACTCTTCTGGCTGATCTTTTCCTATTCTGGTTTTTATCGAGATTTTTGCTCGAGATTCAGAATAAATTTCGTCTAAAAATGCATCAAGTTCTTCTCTTTTTGCAAGGAATCCAGATCCTCTATTTTTGGAGACTACCGTTCCAGACGGACATCCCAAATTCAAATTGATTTCATTATATCCCATCAGCTTTAACTTGTTTGTTGTATGAATAAAATCTTTTGCATGATTGGTTAGTAATTGTGGAATTAGAACTAATCCTTTGTTGTTTTCAGGCAGAAGATCATTTAACTCTCTCGTTTTAAAGCTTTCACTTTGATTGGCAACAATAAACGGTGCGAAGTACTTGTCTATATTGTTATGATTAAAGAACGCATTATGTGCGTTCCTATAAATGTACCCAGTCAGACCTTCCATAGGTGCAAAATAAAAATCCATATTTCAAATTTCTCCTTCTAGGCTTTATTCGAATCCACAAAATAATCCGGATTTTTATCTATAATTTCTTTCTTATCAAATTTATATCTTAAAAGATGTTTGACTATAACTTCACCACAAAGAGCTTTATCTCTTTTCTTTAATGCGTTCAAAATTGATTTGTGATCTGCTACAATCTGAATATCCAGAACAGAATTCAAACTAAGTGCGCGAATTCTATCAAAATATCCTTGAATACTTTTCATCAAAATGTACGTCTGTTCCTTATTACACATGGTAAATAATGCATGATGAAACTCATTATCAATTTCAAAAATTTTCTTTGAATCATTTTTGTTTATATAAAATTCCTGCAGTTCAATAATATTTTCAAGTTTTAGGATTCCATCCTCATTAATTGTATCACAAAGTTCTTCTACTATTGCTTTCTCCAAACTACGACGCAAAAAAGCGGTCTCTTCTACTGTATCAAAATTAATTTTTGAAATAACACATCCTCGTTGAGGATAAATCTCCACAAGGTGGCTCTTACTCAATTCCTGTAAAGCTTCCATGACTGGAGTTCTGCTAACGCCCAGTTCTAATGAAAGATTTTTTGCGCTTACTGTAATTCCTGGCATAAACTCAAGATTAATTATATTATCCCTAATCTGGCGAAATGCGTATTCTCTTGCTGATTCTTTATTTAAGTAATCCGTTAATATCAATTGATTATCTCCTCATGTCATTCAAATATCATATTCCATATCATTCTAATATCATATCCAATGTCACATCCGATATAATATGCGAAATCACATAACTAAAATATTATACATTTTTGATCTATCATTTTCAATCATTTTATAATATAAATATATATCATTGATTAAGGTACCATAATAAGTTTTCCTATGTCACCGTTTGTTTAGTTGCCGTTTGAAGGCTGAAAACTCATCCTTACCGAATTTAATGTTCTAACTATACCATAAAGCGACAGTACATCAAAGCGTTTTTAAGGGTTTTAAGCTTTTTTTATAATTATGATATACGTGTAGAAATTAATATTCAGAAGTCAGTATTGCGCGAGGTTTTTTTGCTTGTTTTTAGCAAAAATCCGAGTTTTACAGCACCAAATTGCATCTTTATGGCAATTTGTGTGCATTGCGAAGCGTGTAATTGTTCAGGCACTGAACAGTTACTTTATTATTAAAAAAGTGGCTGTTATGTACCGACCTCCCAATCGTTAGAATTTTTGGTCTAACTTTTGGGGGTCAGTTCATAACAGCCACTTTTTTATTTGCTAATTCTTATCAATTATTTGAATCATTAACCTAAAAACTTCCCTTTACATTTTAGTAGTAATCATTGCAAATGCGCTTGTACTTCTTCAGACTCTTTTTGAATTATATAAAATACATCTTGAAATGACATATGATGTTTTTTGCAAAGTTCAGCTACACTACTGTATTCTGGGTATATCCTATTTTCTGATTCAATCTTGCAGATTTTCACTTGTGCTTCTCCAAGAGAAGTTTGCACCTTTTTTATCTCTCTTTTTAACACACTTCGTTCCATCTGAACATGTCTTATTCCAATCGTTGTTGTCTCTTCAAAGATAATTTGTTCCAATTTTTCTATATCTTCGACTTTGCAAATCACATTCAACTGATAAGCAGGGCGATTTTTCTTCATGAATACAGGAATATAATGTACATCTTTAGCACCTGCTTCAAACAGTCTATCCATTACAAAACCTAGTATTTCTCCACTACAATCGTCTATATTGGTCTCTAATTTGTATATATAATCTTTCTTAGAAGGTAGCGCTTCCAAATCATTTATTAACATTGCACGAAGCATACTTGGTCTGTCATAAGTCCTTTTTCCTGCACCAATCCCTATTTTTTCAATAGAAAACTTCTCCGGAAGTTTGTCTGATGTCTTAATTGCTGCAACAATTGCCGCCCCGGTTGGAGTTACCAATTCTCCTTGTGTAGTAGTAATATGCAGATGTAAGTTATGAGCCATTGCAATATTTGCAACTGCCGGTACCGGAATTGGTATCGTACCATGTTGACATCTAACAAATCCACGGCCTTCGTATAATTCAGGCACAATAACCTCTGTAACTCCAATATTATCTATGCAAACTGCCACTGCTACAATATCCACAATAGAATCTACCGCTCCTACCTCATGAAAATGTACCTGATTCAGGTCTACACCATGTGCCTTTGATTCAGCCTCTCCAATAATTGTGAAAATACGACTTGCCAATACTTTTGCATTATTTGTAATATCTGCCATTTTTATTATATCCAAAATTTGTGGTAAGTCTCTATGCGCATGCTCTTGAGAATGCTCAGAATCATGATGATGTTCCTCGTGATGGTGTTCAGAGTCATGCGTGTGATGGTGTTCTTCATGTTGCTGTTCAGCGTCAAGATGATGATGTTCTTCATGTTGCTGTTCAGCGTCATGATGATGATGTTCTTCATGTTGCTGTTCAGCGTCATGATGATGATGTTCAGTATCATGAGGGTGTTTCGTATCATGAGCATGCTCATTGTTACTATATTCTATGTCTGAGTGGTGTTCTTCTCCATACAGATAATTCATGTCGTGATCATGATTTTCATGCTTTTCATCTAATAAAACATTAAAGTCACATACATCAAGTCCTGCTTTTTTAACTCTGCTAATTTTTATTTCAAATCCATCTAGCGATAAACTTGCAAGTGCCTTCTCTAAAACACTCTGATCTGCTCCTAAATCAAGAAGTGCAGCCACTGCCATATCCCCGCTAATTCCGGAATAGCATTCTAAATATAAGGTATTGCTCATATTTATCCTCATTTCTACGCTGTCTTTGCGCATCTTAATTTTATGCCACAGTCACAAATCTCGAGTATAAAAAATCATAAATCTTTCATACCCTTGACTCCTAATCTATTTATCTGGGTTGCCATATATCCAGCTCCATATCCATTATCAATATTAACCACTGCAATTCCATTTGCGCAGGAATTAATCATAGTCAAAAGTGCCGATATTCCATTCAAACTTGCACCATAACCGATTGATGTTGGAACTGCTATGACTGGCTTATCTACCAAACCGCCAATCACGCTTGGAAGTGCACCTTCCATCCCTGCTACTGCAACGATACAATTCGCGCTTTGCAGTATATCAATCTGTGACAAAATTCTATGAAGGCCACAAACTCCAACATCATAAAGCCTATCCACATGAGATCCAAAATACTCTGCCGTCTGTGCTGCCTCTTCTGCAACCGGAATATCCGCGGTACCAGCTGAGCAAATGGCAATTTTTCCAACCATTTTCTTATCTGGTTTTTCAATCTTAATAATTCTGGATATTTCATCATATTGAACATTCGGATATTCTTTTTTAATGAGTTCATATTGAGCTACCGTTGCTCTAGTACCAAATACCTCGCCATCTTCCTCATATAATTTTCCAAATATGTTCAACAAGTGGATATCTGATTTCCCACTACAAAAGATCACTTCAGCAAATCCAGATCTTACTTTTCTATGTGTGTCCAATTTTGCGTATCCCATATCCAGAAATGGTTTTTTGCGAAAATATTGTTCTGCTTCTTCAATAGAAATATCCCCACTTTTCACTTGTGCTAATATATCATATGTTTCCATCATTACCTCCGCTTTGGCATTTTGTTATCATAATCTTGCTATTTTTATAATACTGCTATTATAATGCTAATACAAATCACTTCTCTACTAGCTCCAGGACAAAACACCTGTCACTTCTGCCTTTTCATATCTATCTATTTTATAATTCAGTCTGTCTAATGTTTTTTGCATATCTTCCATTTTTCCAACAAGCTTCTTATGCTCTTCTACCAAAAGTTCTTTTCTAGCTGTTATGGTCGAGTCTCCTTGTAGCGTAAGAACACAATATTCAATCAGATTTTCTATTGGCACTCCGGCTAAACGCATGCATTTTGCTAATTCTATCCATTTACAGGATTCTTCTGTATAGTCCCTAACACCACTTTTTTTTCGGTTTACATGTGGTATTAGTCCAACGCGTTCATAATAACGTAATGTATCCTGAGAAAGGTCAAATTTTTCACTTACTTGGGTAATCGTCATCTTTGCTTTCCTCCATTATTCTATTCGTTACTTCTCAAATGTCTTTGCCACTTCCTTTAGAAATTTGATTATTTCAATATGCTGAGGACAGCTTTTTTCGCACTTTTTACATTCAATACAATCAGATGCCTTGCCATATGTTTTAATATAGTTTGCATAGTATGCGCCTTGTGCTGAAAATAATTTATTGATAGACTGTTTCTCTGCGTTGTACAATGCAAAATATTTGGGGATTGCTATATTTTTTGGACATCCGTCCACACAATACTGACAATCTGTACAGGGAATTACAATTGATTCATTCATAATCTTTACGATTTTTTTAATTATATCAAATTCTTCTTTTACAAATGGTATGAATTTTTGCATATATGCTGTGTTATCTAATAACTGATCCATATCTGACATACCACTTAATACCATCATAACAGCTTCATGACTTGCTGCAAATCGAATTGCCCAAGAAGGTATCGACATGTCAGGATGATACGCTTTTAATACTTCTGCAGCTTTCGCTGGAATATTTGCAAGAGTACCTCCTTTGACTGGTTCCATAACTATAATTGGTTTTCCATGTTTATTTGCAACTTCATAGCATTTTCGTGACTGAATACTGTCATTATCCCAATCTATATAATTAATCTGAAGTTGAACAAATTCCACTTCTGGATGTTCTGTCAGAATCACATCTAACAACGCTGCAGAATCATGATAAGAGAAGCCGATTTTTCTTATCTTTCCCTCTTCTTTTTTCTTTTGAATAAATGCAAAACTATCCAATTTTTTTGCGGTTTCATAATTCGTAACTCCAAGATTGTGAAGAAGATAATAATCAAAATACTCTACTCCACATTTCTCTAGCTGTTCATTAAAAATTCTTTCTTGATCTTCAATTGTTTTCAACATCATAGTTGGTAGCTTAGAAGCCAATGTAAAGCTATTCCTGTCATGGCGTTTAACCAACGCCTCCCTTACAAAAGTCTCACTTTTAAACTCATGGTACATATAAGCCGTATCAAAATAAGTAAATCCTCTTTCTAAAAAAGTATCTACCATTTTGTTAAACATCTCTGTATTCACACTTGTTGGATCATCCTGCTTTAATACTGGTAAACGCATACATCCAAATCCTAATTTTTTCTGTTCCATATTGGTATTTCCTCCTATTTGTCTAGTTTTTTTTCTTCTGCTGTGAGCACTTCATTCATACTTCCGGTTCTGTAACCTAGCATATCTAACGTAACATAGGTAAATCCGATTTGTTTAAACCGTTCACCTATTCTATTCATAACTTCAATATCAAAGAATTGACATCTTTCCTCTGGTGCAACTTCTATTCTAGCAATCTCTCCATGATGTCTCACTCTTACTTGTCTTATTCCCATATCAAGCAAAAACTGCTCTGCTTCATCTACCATTTTAAGCTTTGGCGCAGTTATTTCATTGCCATAAGGAAATCTTGAAGATAAGCATGCAAAAGCAGGTTTGTTCCAAGTTGGGAGCCCTAATTCTTTTGAAAGTTCTCTTATATCATCTTTTGTAAGCTTCGCCTCTTTGAGCGGACTTATCACTTCTAATTCTCGAGCAGCCTGCATTCCAGGTCTATAATCACCATCATCATCTATATTAGAACCATCAAATACATATTCAACGCCATTTTCTTTTGCAATGGCATTTATCTTTGTAAATAGTTCTTTTTTACAATAATAACATCTGTTTGTGGGATTGCTTGCAAAGCCTTCAATATCCAGTTCTTCCGAAGATATTATCAAATGTTTTACGCCCATATCCTTTGCATACTTGATTGCTTCTTTTAGTTCTCTTTCTGGGTATGTAGATGAAGTAGCTGTAACTGCTATCATCTTATCTTTCAAAACCTCATGTGCGACCTTTACCAGAAAGGTACTGTCTACTCCTCCAGAAAAAGCAATTGCTGCACTACCTCTTTTTTTCATATTGTCTTTTAAAATTTGATATTTTTCCTGTAATACTATATTTTCTTTTAATAACATATTTCCTCCTATTCAATCAACCATAATTTTTCTAAGTAGCAGGTGATTTAACTAACTGCGTTCCTATTCTTCTAATATTTTAGTTTTTATAATGATTTTACTTTTTAAGTATATCACTTAGAGTCCACTTCAAGTCAACACATTTTATTATTTTATCACCTTATTATTTTATCACCTTATTATTTTATCACAAGAAAAAGGTTAGCTGCTTTCAAAAGACTCTGAAAGTAACTAACCTTAAAGCAAACTTCGTTTACTCTGGATTTCTCTCTATTTAATTAATAGTTATTTGCTTTAATTTGAAAAAATGACTTCGCATGATTACATACTGGACATTTTTCAGGAGCATCTTTTCCAACAAAGATATGTCCACAGATGCTACATTGCCAAACTGTGTCTCCATCTCTTGAGAATACAATTCCATCTTCAATATTTGCTAATAATTTTTTATATCTTGCTTCATGCTCTTTTTCGATTTTAGTTACTTCTTCAAACAGATAGGCAATCCTAGTAAAACCTTCTTCTCTTGCTTCCTTTGCAAAAGTAGGATACATATCTGTCCACTCATAATATTCACCAGCTGCTGCATCAACTAAATTAGCTTTTGTCTCTGGAATTCCATCATGAAGTAACTTGAACCATATTTCTGCATGTTCTTTTTCGTTTGCTGCTGTTTCAGCAAATAATGCACCAATTTGTTCATATCCTTCTTTTTTTGCCTTTGAAGCATAAAATGTGTATTTGTTTCTAGCTTGTGATTCACCAGCAAATGCAGCCAGTAAATTTGCTTCTGTTTTGGAACCTTTTAATTCGCTCATTCGATTTACCTCTTTCTGAAAAATCGTAATTCACTTTCGTAAGTCGCATGTTTTCTCGTTACTAATTACATTTCTGTAAATGAATCTTTGTCTAAACCACAAGTTGGGCAAACCCAATCTGCTGGAACATCTTCCCAAGCTGTTCCTGGAGCAACTCCATTATCAGGATCTCCCAATTCAGGATCATACTCATAACCACAAGGACATTGATATTTTTTCATAATTCATACCTCCATTATTTTAAAATTATTTTTTAAATCAAGATTATTATAACACAAAATCGTACAGACTCTTACATATTTTTCAAATTTTATTTTCTTAGATGATACTCTTATTATGTATATGAATATAATTTATATTCTAAAATATATTCACTACCAAATAATTTGCTTACTCGATTCTTTTCGTTTGAAAATGTCTCACAAATTTATAATTGTAAATTCACCCTCAAACCTTGACTATCTATCATTATCTGATATAATAACTTCAGAGTAAGTGACTATTAAGGTCACACGAAGGGGTACACCACCATGGGTGTAACTTTTTGTGTGGCCTTTTTTTATTTTCTCAATTGAAATATAGAATGAAAAGAGGTGAGTGAGTTGGTTCATATTAATGGAAAAGATGTTGAAGCAGATGGAATTACTTTAAATGATTACTTAATACATAATGGTTATTCTCTAGCCATCATTGCAGTTGAAATGAATGAAAAAATGATTTCAAAATCAGAATATGCAAACGTGCTTATGAACTCTGGTGACACCGTTGAAATCGTTAACTTTGTAGGTGGAGGTTGAATTTGTTAACTTTCTAGAGAAAAATCAAATAATATCAAACCATGTTATGCCATACAATGTAGGATTCAACAAAAAATAGGAAAATAAGTTATCACAAAAAGGAGTCATCAAATGAAAAATAAAGACACGTTTTATCTAGGTGGAAAAGAATTTTCATCTCGTTTCATCTTAGGTTCTGGCAAATATTCTCTAGATTTAATCAGTGCAGCTATTGAATGCGCCTCTGCTGAGATTATCACACTTGCAATCCGCCGCACGAATACAAGTCGTACTGAAAACATACTTGATTTCATCCCTAAGAATGTCACATTGCTTCCTAATACATCTGGCGCACGAACTGCCGAAGAAGCGGTCCGAATCGCAAGATTATCAAGAGAACTTGGTTGTGGTGATTTTATTAAAGTTGAAATTATGCGTGATTCGAAATATTTATTACCTGATAACATTGAAACGGTAAAAGCAACCCAAATATTAGCAAATGAAGGTTTTGTTGTACTTCCTTATATGTATCCTGACCTTTATACAGCAAGAGATCTAGTAAATGCCGGAGCTGCAGCCGTAATGCCATTGGCTTCCCCGATTGGTTCTAATAAAGGTCTTGTCACAAAAGATTTCATACAAATATTAATAGACGAAATTGATCTTCCTATTATTGTTGATGCTGGCATTGGCAAACCATCACAAGCATGTGAAGCAATGGAAATGGGTGCTGCTGCTATTATGGCTAATACTGCGATTGCAACAGCTGGTGATATATCAGCAATGGCTGGAGCATTTAAAAATGCAATAGAAGCAGGTCGTGCTGCATATTTATCGGGACTTGGACGAGTATTAGAAAGAGGTGCTGCTGCCTCTGATCCGCTAACCGGTTTTTTAAGAGATTAAAAATGATAACTTGAGATTGTGTCTTGCTAAAGTGAGACACAGGAATGAGGAAAAAATGGAAGAAAATCAATTTATAATTAAAGCATCTAATTTAAGTAACGCCGCTTTAGATAAAAAACAGAAACTAGAGACAGATCCCCTCTCTCGTACGAATCATATGGAATATATGGAAGGAATGGAGATCATTGCATCTGATATACAAGATAAAGTCATTCATCAAATGCAGGAGTATGATTATAATAAATACACCTCTGCTGATGTGCTTCGAGCACTCGCACATGAAAATTTAACGATTGAAGATTTCAAATCATTATTGTCGCCAGCCGCACTTCCTCATTTAGAGGAAATGGCCGTGCGTGCAAAAAGAGAAACTAGCAAGCATTTCGGCAACACCGTATACATATTTTCACCTTTATATATTGCAAATTACTGTGAGAACTATTGTCTTTACTGC
>Ga0302165_10000649_pt1 | contig 12486 bp, 11 predicted proteins | sample I_Fen_E3_2_FD_193499 | JGI IMG/M metagenome (GOLD analysis project Ga0302165, IMG submission 193499) | Peat permafrost microbial communities from Stordalen Mire near Abisko, Sweden - I_Fen_E3_2 | ecosystem: Environmental > Terrestrial > Soil > Wetlands > Permafrost | place: Sweden: Abisko...
TCAAAAAAGAAATAAAGCTGAAGCACTGGCTCAGGCAGAACAACTTTTAGAAAAAGTGGGATTACTAGACAGGAAGGATTCATATCCACGTCAGCTTTCAGGAGGTCAGAAGCAGAGAATAGCTATTGTTAGAGCATTGTGTATGAATCCAGAAATAATTCTTTTTGATGAAGTAACTGCCTCTCTTGATCCTGAAATGGTAAGAGAAGTTTTAGATGTTATATTAGGTTTAGCTAAGAATGGCATGACTATGGTAATTGTAACTCATGAAATGGGATTTGCCAGGTCAGTGGCAGACAGGATAATATTTATGGATGGTGGTAAAATATGTGAGGAATCTGAGCCAAATGAATTCTTCACAAATCCAAAGACTGAACGTGCTAAGCACTTTCTAAATATATTTCAATATTAATTATAAATTATAAATGAGAGGATGACGAATTATGAAAAACATTAAAAAAATTGTGACAGGCTTACTTTTAAGCACTATAGTAATTGGAGGGCTTGTAGGCTGCGGTAATTCAGCATCAACAAGTGCAAGTAAAAGTGATTCAAAAACTGCTACAACTAGTTCTATTGACGAGATTAAGAAACGTGGAACTATAAAAATTGGTGTATTTAGCGATAAGGCTCCATTTGGATATGTAGATTCAAGTGGAAAAAATCAAGGCTTTGATGTATATGTTGCAAAGAGATTTGCAAAAGATCTTCTTGGAGACGAATCAAAAGTTGAATTTGTTTTGGTTGATGCAGCAAGCAGAGTAGCTTATTTGGAATCTAAAAAGGTTGATATAATAATGGCTAATTTTACTGTTACTGATGAAAGAAAACAAAAGGTAGATTTTACAAACCCTTATATGAAGGTATCCCTTGGAATAGTTTCACCAGATAGTAGCAAAATTACTTCTGTTGATCAGCTTAAAGGTAAAAAAGTTATAGTAGCAAAGGGAACAACTGCTGAAACCTTTATGACAAAAAATTATCCAGATGTTGAGCTCGTAAAATATGAACAATACTCAGAAATATTCCAAGCTTTAAAAGATAAACGTGGTGATGCTATATTAAGTGATAATACAGAAGTTATAGCATGGGCTAAAGAGAATCCAGGATTTACTGTTGGTGTACCGTCACTTGGAAGCGCAGACACAATTGCACCAGCTGTAACTAAAGGTAACGCAGAACTTCAAAGCTGGATCAATACTGAGCTTGAAACTTTAGGTAAAGAAAATTTTGTACACAAAGCTTATGATGAAACATTAAAATCAGTATATGGTGCAGAATTTGAAGATAGTCTTGTAGTTGAAGGCGGAATAGTAAAATAATATATATTAGTTAAGGATATTATTTAGGCAGTAAATTTATAAAAAATAAATTTACTGCCTTTTTCTAGTGGTATTAATTTACTTAATACCCTAGCTATATCTTAGCTAAACTAAGGTTAGATCAACTAAATTGCTAATAAAAATAGACTTTATACAGTCAAGATTGTCTAATCCATTTTTCAATGTTTTAGCATATCTTTTTCCAAAGGCTTCAGTTTTATCTAGGAATAATTAGTTTGTTAAAATTAACACAAAGTTTTCTTAATGATCATAATACATTTTAAACTTTCACAATATATAAATATGTTTAATTTGTTATTATGATAAATATGAAAAATTATAGCAAAATATAAAAATATTACTACATGTAATCTCGCTAAAAATAAATAAGGGGTGTACTTATGAAATGGTTTAAAAATTTAAAAATAGCTCAAAAGCTAATCTCAGCTTTTATGATAGTTGCAATATTAATGGCAATTGTTGGATTTATCGGAATACATAATATGAACATAATTAATTCCAATGCAGTTACTATGCATGATTACAATTTGTCTTCAATAAAAGATTTAACTACTATAAAACAAAATTTTACAGACGTTCGTGCTGATTTATTAAAACTTATCTATCAAAAAAATATGGATCAACAAAACCCTAGTATAGAAAAAGAAATTAATGAGTTACTTAATCAAAGCAATACGCTTATTGATAAATATGAAAAATCATTGCTTTCCAAATCAGAGGAAACAACATTTTCTAAGCTTAAAGAAAATGTGAAATCATATGTTTCAGGGTGTACTACCATAATAAAATTTGTTGATGAAAATAATTATGATGAAGCTGAGGCTAATCTTCTAAAACTTACCGAAACTAGAAAAAATATATATACAAGCACGAGCGAGTTAATAGAAAATAATGTTAATCAAGCTGATGATTCCTATAAATCAAATAACTCAACTTACACAAGCTCTTTATATATTACAACTTTTATAGTAATATTAGGTTTTATTATTGCTATTATATTAGGTTTCTCAATATCAATTATGATTTCAAGACAAGTAGAAAAAGTCTTATTATTGGCTGAATCTCTTGGAAATGGAGACTTAACTAAATCGATACAAGTTGATTCAAAAGATGAAATAGGTAATCTTTCATTTGCATTAAATAATGCAAATGAAAACATTAAAGGTCTGATTGTTGAAATAATAAATAGTTCTAGTGATATAAGCGCAACAAGTGAAGAACTTTCTGCTACTACTGAAGAAATTTCATCCAAAATGGAGGTAGTAAATGAATCCACTGAACAGATATCTAATGGAGTTCAAAATTTAAGTGCTACTACCCAAGAGGTAACTGCTTCAACAGAAGAAATAAGCGCGACTACAAATATACTTGCAAAAAATGCAAGTGATGCAATAATATCTGTAAGTGAAATAAAGAAACGTGCTATTGATATAAAAGACAAAGCATTAAAAAATATAGAAAATAGTAACTTAATTTACGATGAAAATCGTTCAAATATTTTAAAGGCTATTGAAGATTCTAAAGTTGTAGGCGAAGTTAAAATGATGGCTGATTCCATTGGAGATATAGCAGAACAAACTAATCTATTAGCATTAAATGCAGCTATAGAAGCGGCAAGAGCTGGAGAACAAGGCAAAGGATTTGCTGTAGTTGCTGATGAAGTAAGAAAACTTGCAGAACAATCTTCAGAAGCAGTTACTAAAATTCAAAATATGGTATCACAAGTCCAAATGGCATTTAGAAGCCTTTCTAAAAGTGGACAAGATGTACTTGAGTTTATGTCTAACAATGTAAAACCTAGTTATGAACTTCTCATGAATACAGGTATTCAATATGAAAAAGATGCTGAATTTATTAATGATATTATAGAAGAATTTGCATCATCATCAAAACAAATGGATGAAGTAGTAATGCAGGTAAGTAGTGCTATACAAAATGTCTCAACAGTAGCTCAAGAATCTGCAACAGGCACTGAAGAAATATTAGGTAGTGTTAATGAAATAACTTTTGCTATTACTAATATTGCTAAATCATCACAAAGTCAAGCTGAACTTTCACAGAAGCTTAATGAAATGGTACAAAAATTCAAGATATAAATATTTCAGAATCAGAAAGTTTACTTTTGAAGATGTTCCTTCTATTTGTTATAGAAGTAGGTATTATTTCATTATAAACATCATCAATTAATACAAAAGATACTATAAAAAAGTCTTTTAAATTATCAATATTTTCAGTATTATAATAAGTGAACTCTAACATTTTAATCATCCTCCTTATTATTGATTTTGCTTAATTTAATTATAATTTGGATGATTAAATTTTGTTAGAGTTTTTTAAAAATAAATTAACTGGAACAACGCGTTAGTATAGAATACTTATATAGTAGATGGAGGGAAGTAAATATGAATAACATAAAAGGATTATTATTTGATATGGATGGAGTTCTATTTGATACAGAAAGAGTATATTTAAATATATGGACAAAAGTATTTCAAGAGCACGGATATGAAATAAGCAAAGATGTTTATATATCAGTAATGGGAACAGGAAGGGAAACTGTTTAAATTTTATCTTTTGTCAGAATATATATTGAATTCTGATAATTAACATGCTATAATAAAGACAAGAAGAAAGTAATTTCTTCTAGCAATCCTAACCCAATAAAATTAACAAAATCAATACAAAAATTAATCCTAAAGTTTTAAATTCAAAGGGCAAGTCTTATAGCAAATGTTAATTAGATATAGCAAATAATCAATAACCACTCATTTTAAGAGTTGATTAGTACCAACAGGGCGAGTTAAGACGCAAGTTGATAGTATTAATATTTAAGTTATTTGATTAAAGTATATCCAAATAATATTAGCTAATATAATTAAGTTTATATCTTAAAAAATTTAAAGTAAGAAGAGGATTCCAATGCAAAGATAATATCAAGTAGTACAAAAATAAGCTTACAGAGAAAGGGTGATTAAAATCCCAATAGAAGAACCATTTCAGTTTAGAAAAGGGTTAGGAGTTGCTTAACCACCAATTAGTTAATATAATTTGACTAATTGGTGGTTTTTTGTTGTCTTTTTAAATCCTAAAGCTACCAATCAGTTACTAAAAGATTTATTCATCCCACAATATACGATACTTATTGCGATTACCCGTGACGAATCTTTATTAATTCTAAAGGGAGATACACAAATTTTAGTGGACGATGACATATTAGCACTAACAAGTGAAGTTAGCCGTAAAGAACTAGAAAAAGTTTTGGATTAGGCCATTTGTTCCTCTAACCTAACCTAACCTAATCTAAACTAAATTACCAAGTTATTTAAATTGAACCTATGTCAAGGACACTTAAAAAACCTAGCAAATAAAAGCTGATTCCTGTATTTAACAGGAGTCAGCTTTTATTATTTATTATATAGCTAGTTTATTTAGTTCATCTTCATATAAAGTTTCTTTTTCTAATAATTCTAAAGCTATTTTCTCAAGAGAATCTCTATTTTCTTTTAAAAGTTCTAGAGTTTCCTCATATAGTTTATTAACAAGATCTTTACATTCTTCAATAACAGGATTTCCATAACTACTATATAAAGAACCAACACTTGAAAGTTTTATAAGTCCCAAGGTTTCTCCCATACCGTATTCGGTAACCATTTTTAATGCAATATCAGTACTTTGAGAAATATCTCCATGTGCTCCAGTAGAAATTTTATCTTTTCCAAAAATAATTTCTTCAGCAGCTCTACCACCAAGAGAAACTTTAATTTTATTCTTTAAATAGTCGATTCTATGATAGCTGCTATCTTCAGGAATGGTTAATGTGTAACCTCCAGCACCTTTAGTGGTTGGTATAATTGTTATCTTAGAAACCTTGTCCTGTGGAAGTAGTAACATACCAACTAATCCATGTCCAGCCTCATGATATGCTGTAAGAAGCTTGTCTTCTTCTTTAAGGTAACTTCTTTCTTTTTTCTCATGTCCAGCTAAAGTTATGGAGTAAGCACATTCTATATGATTTGAAGTAATAGAATTACTATTATCCTTAGCAGCTAAAATAGCACTTTCATTTATTAAGCTTTCTAATTTTGCGCCAGAGAAGTATACAGTTTTTTTTGCAATATCTTTTATATTAAGATTTTCATGAGGTTTATTTTTTAAATGAAGAGATATAATCTTTTCTCTAGCATTAACATCAGGAAGTGATACTTCTATATGTCTATCAAATCTACCTGGCCTTAAAAGAGCATCATCTAGCATGTCTAATCTATTTGTAGCGGCAATTACGACTATTCCTTCGTCTTGTCCAAAACCAGACATTTCTGTTAAAAGTGCATTTAAGGTTTGATCTTTTTCATCATTGCTAGAGCCATTTTTATTATTACCTCTTGCCTTACCTATAGCATCAATCTCATCAATGAATATTACAGCTTTTCCTTGAGCTTTTGCTTTTTTAAATAAGTTTCTTACTCTCGCTGCACCAACGCCAACATATACTTGCACGAAATCTGAACCACTAAGAGCGTAAAATGGAACACCAGCTTCACCAGCTACAGCTTTTGCAAGTAATGTTTTACCAGTACCTGGAGCACCATAAAGAATAACCCCCTTAGGCATTCTTGCACCATATTTTTGATATTTTTCAGGATTTTTAAGAAAATCTACAATATCCATTAAACTTTCTTTAGCTTCTTCATTACCAGCTACAGCGTGAAAATCTAAAGCATCTTTTTTATCTTTGCTAAAATCCTGCATGTCCATATATGTTACGGAAGAACTACCACTTTTAGATTTAGATACAACCATACCTGTTATTGCTAAAATTGATAATGCAAAAATAACAGTAGGAATAGCTTTTGTAAGAGGGGGAGTGGTTTCATCTTTAACTTCTATTCCTTTTAGTAATAAAGTTTCTTTTAATGTATCTGTTTGTGGATTATCTGTAGAATATTTATCACCATTATTTAGCAAAATAGTCATTTTAGAAGAGTTGTCCATTATTACTGTAGATATATTATTAGAATTTAAATCCTCTGTAAATCGAGAATAACTTTTACTTACTATTGTTGTGTTAAAAGACACCATTACCATAACTATAAGTGATAGTATTGCAGTAATTATAGGGATAATAATATAAAATCTTTTTATTTTATTCATTAAATACCTCCTAATTTTTAAAAGATAAGACACATGAAAGAAAATAATAAACAAATATACAAGAATACTTGTCAGTTATTTTTTTGAATGTGTCTAACTTAATATTGATTATACAGACTTAAAATTAGAAGTCTAATTTTTTTCGCGATTTTTACCAATGTAATTTTTGGAAAATTATAAAGTGCCAGTTATGAGTTCTAATGTTTATGAAAAGTTATGAAAAATGGAAGCTTATTTTTAATAAACTATATATGCATCCGTTTCTTTAATTCACCTAAAATATCACTACCCCAGAAAACTAAAATTAATATGAGCATAACGCCACTAAGTCCCACTGATACCATTGCTGGAATTGGTTGAGTTACCAAATCAAATAGCAAGAACAAGGCTGGAATTAAACCGAGTAAAGTTGCAACTAGTAGATAAAGCACATAGTCTCCGACTTCGAGTCTTACTACGCGTACGGCTATAAACATTGCGATAATCGCAAAGCTACAAATTATCGGTACAACATAAGTCGTGGACCAACCACCAAAACCATCCAAACAGTCAAAGTAAACGCCAATTAAGGACAGTGAGATAATTAAGTATACAATCCCCTTAGCGATATTGCGGCGTTTTCGAATAATAATTAATACAACTAGCCACATACTCATCACACCCAATAAAACTAATTTAAGTGGGGTTATTTGGTGCGATGATAGTCCTTCCATAATAAACCACAAACCAATTGTTATGATTGAAACAATTATTAAGAGTTTGACAACTTGTTGTTTATTAAAACGTAAAGGGATATCTGGGTAAGGGTTTTGTTCTGCTGAATTATTTTCTAGTAGCAAGGATTCATGGCAAAGTGGGCAAGTGTTGTGGTCTCCTTTAATATCAACCTTGCAATTATAACAATGTCTCATAGTTATTCACTTCCTAGCATAGTATTGATTACTTTGTTTACAGCAATGGTAACTGGAATTCCTGCTTTCGTTAAACTTTGGACAAAAATCTTTTGAATATTCGTTTCTACAAATGGAGAGGTAAAGCAAACTGTTAATCTGTCACCATGACTTATGGCAGAAAACTGTGGTCTTACTGCTGAAGTCTGAAAATATAACTGCTGAATATATTGGTCAATAGGTTCTGGAAACGACACTTTGCCGAGGTTTGACATGGCCAGCGTTAAATTTTTGTTATTGGAGTAATTAATCAGCTTTAAAACTACATCCTTTATTGGTCGGATAATGATTCGAATAAAGGGATTGAATTCAAATGCAATTAGTTTATTTAGTTTTCTTTCCAAGCTTTCATGGCTTAGTTGATTAAGCATTTGTTTTTGGAGTGATAGACAAATCATTTTCAAGCTATCATTACCAGATTGACCATACGTGTATTCCAAACGTATGGTACAGAAAAAGTTCCGCGCTGATTCGGATGGATAAAGTTGCCTTAAATTCACAGGCACCGATACTGCGATTGTTTCTCCAATTTGTTGATTTTCATTTGTTTTATAGACTGCATCCACAAATAATGATGTCAAATAAATGGTCAAAGACGTATGCTGATTATGAGCTAACAGCAAGATGTCCTTTACGGGCATATCAAGTTCAATGACATGTGTACGGTTGTCAGGGGTTTTCTTTCCCCGCACTTGATAAACGCGTTTTATCTTTTGTACATGTGCATTGGTGGCGAACACATAGCGTGTAGCCTTTTTGCCGTAAATAGCAGCAACTTTTCCTACTTTGGCTACCGTTTGAATTGCTGATTGAGCTGCCTCTGTGAAGTTTTTTTTCTTATCATTGTGAAAATAATGAACAAAGCTATCATCATATAGCTGTTGCTTCAAGATATCAATTTCTCTTTCGTTCATACCTTCAAAGTTCTCTGGATAGCGTAGCATTACATACTCTGATAATAAATGTTCCAAAAACCAAAGGGCACCAGTTCCATCAGACAAAGCATGAAACACTTCCAGATGAATGCGACTTTGAAAGTAGGCAACACGAAATAACAAATCCTTTTTGTCAAAATGATACAACTTGGAACAAGGAGGTTTATTATCAATTGTCACTTTAGGATTCAAATTACTTTCCTCCAAGTAATACCAGAAAAATCCTCGGCGCAGCACACTGTGATATAGGGCATACTGTTCATAGGTTTTATCTAGTGCTTGCTGTAATAGCTCTGAATCCACTGGATCCTGAACAGAGGCACTTAATCGGAAAACCTTTGTATCCACATCTGTCATGGCCGCAAGAAAAATATTTGATGCATTATCTAACCTTACCCATTTTTTTCGTTTCATTTTATCACTTCCTCTAAGGCATATTCAAAAAAAATAACAAGTCAGTATATACATCGCATCTTTGGATTGTTATTTTATTTCACATGCTAATATTGAATAAATATCAGCATCTCCGGCTACTTAATATTTAAAAAATCATTAATTTCGTGGTAAGCCTCCACAACAGGATTTGAAAATTTAGGAAAAGAAATAAAGCCATGGACAGCTCCTTTAATACGATGAATTTTAACATTATTGTTGTACTTCTGCATGGATTCACCGTATGCTTCTCCTTCATCACGTAATGGATCAAACTCAGCCGTAAGCACTAATGTATCAGGTTGATTAGAAAAATTTTCAACCATAAGCGGAGAAATATAGGGACTTTTCCGTTCATGAACATTTTGTTCATATAACTCCATATAATCCTGTAACTTTTTAGATGTCAAACCATAATCATACCCATTAGTTCGAATGGATTCGAATGGTGAATGATCTGTATGATCCCAATAAGTTACTGGGTATAATAAAATCTGTTTCATCGGTACGATTTTGCCTTTGTCACGTAGTAAGAGTGACACGGCTGCTACTAAATTTCCTCCCGCAGAATCGCCAATTAAAGTGATTTGTGAAGCATTCTCAACATCACACAGATCTAAATGAGTTAACAACATATTAGCTACGCAATAACAATCATCCAGCCCTGCGGGATAAGGATGTTCTGGTGCTAAACGATACTGTACTGAATATACAACTCGTCCAGTTAAATCCGCCATATTAGTACAGGTGTGTGTGTATGTATCAATATCTCCAATAACCCAACCACCACCATGAAAAAACAATAAAACATCATCATGCTGTCTTTCTTTTGGATAAAAAACTCGAATAGGAATATCATGAGAATAATCCTGAGAATAAATTTTCTGATCTAAAATTCGATAATCTTTTTTTTGATTCGATGAAAACATGTGTTGAAGCTTACGCACCCAAAGATAATCTTCTTTCATATTAATTTTCGGGGAAGACAATATTTTCAAAACTAATTTTATTAATACATTCATCATTTAACCCTTTCTGTTTATTATTTATGTACTTAGAATGAAGTAAACAAGGGTAAGTTGTCAAGTGTAGATGAAGATTTTAGCGATATTTATTTGAATATCCCTTAATATTCTCTCATGAAATTTTAACATATATATGTTGTAAAAAATAATCTACACCCAAATAGGTGTACCAACTTATTCTGATAATTCTGAGCAAGTTTACTTGGTAAAATGGCAAAAATAAAAATTTATGGTATAATTGAAAAGCATATGATAATGTATATATGAAAAAAAGAAATACTCAAATATATAATAGTTAAGTAAAGGTGAGGATATAAATGGAAAGTAATAAAAATATACAAGATAAGATAAATAACTTTTTAAAAGAAAATAAAATAAATGTAAAAGGTGGCATAATAACAAGCGAGAAACAATTGTCATCAGTTTTAAATAACATTGCAATGGGTGATCTTAAAAAAGGAAAAATTGAAAAGGTGTTATATTTTGCAGAAAAAGCAATAGAATTTGATGAAGAAAACTACTATTCATATTTTATAAAAGGTTTAGGTTATAGACAATTAAATAAAAATAAGGAAGCAATTGAATCATTTGAAGTATACTGCAAAAATACTAATGATCCACTAACGCATATATACATAGGGCTTTCATATGCAGAATTAAATGATGTAGAAAATGCATTAGATCATCTTAGATTAGGTGAAAAAAATATTTCAAAAGATGAAAAAGAAGCAAATATATCTTTAGTATGCGCAGTTTATGAATGCATAGGAAATATATATTTAAATAAAGAAAATATAGTAGAATTTACTGAAAAAGATAAGTATAGCATTAACTATAAAACTGCAGTAAGGTACTATAAAATGTCACTTAAGATTAATAGAAAGAGTTGTGATTTAATTAATAAATTAGCAGCTTGCTATTGTCACCTAGAAGATTTAAATAAAGCACTATATTGCTATGAACAAGCAGCCAAAATTGCAACAGATAATACTATGTATTTAGAGGCAATAAAAGAAATGAAAGAAGAAGGGGCTAAATCAGAACCAGCAGGATTTTAGCTTTTAGATAAAAATAGTTAAATATAGAGAAAATTAAACCCAAGGTATTGCCTTGGGTTTAATTTTGTAAGGAAAGTGTAATACGTTACTCTAATGATAAATATCTGAAAATTCTATATTAATTTTTTCTGAATTTTCTTGAATATATAAATTATTAGTATGCACAGGATCATTTTTTTCCTCAATCAAATAACTCGGTAATTTTATTATGAATTCACTACCTTTATTTAGCTCACTCTTTACAGTAATAGTACCATTATGCAGCTCTACTAGAGATTTTACTAAAGAAAGACCTATTCCACTACCTTCTCTATTTCTTGCTAGAGACTTATCTACCTGAATAAATCTATCAAATATAATTTTTTGTTTATTCTTAGATATGCCTATACCTGTATCTTTTACAGAAATTATTAGGTCTTGTCCTTCATCTAATATGCTTACTAATATACTTCCTCCAGGTTCCGTGAATTTTAAAGAATTTGAAATAAGATTAAGAATAATTCTTTCTATTTTGTCAGGGTCACAAGCTAATGTTTTTTCCTCAACTTCAGTGTCGAATATAAGGGAGATACCTTTATTTTCTGTATAGTCAACTATCGATAAAGTAATATCTTCTACCACATTTACAATATTGGTATTAATTAAATTTAAATTAAAATATCCTGAATCGATTTTAGTTACATCTATTAAATTATTAATAAGTCTTATTAGTCTATAGCAGTTTTGTTTCATAATTTCAGGATATTTTTTATAATTGTTCAGGCACCAGTTAATTTCATTTGTGTCATTTGTTTTTAGATTAAGAAGCTGTAAACTGCTTAATATTACATTTATTGGTGTCCTTAATTCATGTGATATATTAGCAAAAAATTCTGTTCTTAATATTTCATACTCAGTAGCTTCATATAACAATCTTGACTTTTCATTCATATTCTTTTCTAGTTCTTCTGCCTTTTTTCTATCAGATATATCTCTTGCAGAAAAAATAAAACCTTCATTTAGCTCATCAGGATTTAATACTTTTCCTCTTATTTCAAGGAGTTTATAACTTCCATCTTTACATCTTAATGAACATTCAATAGTTTTTTCTTGAAAAGTTTTCCTCATTTCATCTAGCAAAGTTTTTATATAATTTAAGTCCTCAGGATAAACTAAATCAAGCACATTTATACCAATAAATTCTTCAAGTTCATAACCTAATGTATCTTTGTTGGATGGAGTTCAATATTTTATAATACCTCTCATATCACAGATTGTTATCATATCAAGGGAATTTTCAGTCACTTGAAGTAGCAGTAACTCACTTTTTCTTAGTTGATCTTCTAATTTCTTTCGGTATGTAATGTTCCTGATAAATGTAAAGATACATTTATTTCCTTGGTATGGTGCATAACTTGAAGCAACTTCTACATAAATGACTTCACCACTTGTAGTTATAAAAGTTTCTTCAATAATAGGTATACTTCCTTCTGTTTCTAGTTCGATTGTTACTCTATTTTTTACAACATCATGGAAGTTTGGTGATACATATTTATATATAGATTGTCCAATGATATCCTCAGGATTTTCAATGCCAAGTAGTTTATATGTAT
>Ga0302165_10000658_pt1 | contig 12386 bp, 12 predicted proteins | sample I_Fen_E3_2_FD_193499 | JGI IMG/M metagenome (GOLD analysis project Ga0302165, IMG submission 193499) | Peat permafrost microbial communities from Stordalen Mire near Abisko, Sweden - I_Fen_E3_2 | ecosystem: Environmental > Terrestrial > Soil > Wetlands > Permafrost | place: Sweden: Abisko...
AAGCTATACTCACCATTCGAATGCAGTTTTATTGAATCAATAATCGTTGTTTTCAATAGTCCGGTGTATTCAAAATACAACATCTTACCTTCGGCATTGTCTATCTTTCCTTCTACATGGAATTTATTGTGTTGCTTGCATGAAAATAATCCTGTAAGAATCAATAATATAATAAGTGCTTTTTTCATGATGAGATCTTTTATAAATCAGGCGAATTTGTTTAAACCAGTCTTATTCAAATAAGACTAGTTTGTTTTGAAATTATACTTTACTTTCGACAATTGTTCGTTAGCTTCAACAATTTTCTTTTTCAAATCTTCTTTATATTGAGCTAGTTTCAGTTTTATTTTTTCATCGCTTAAAGCCAATATTTGAACTGTCAGGATAGCTGCATTTAATGAGGCATTAATACCAACTGTAGCTACAGGTATTCCCGGAGGCATTTGTACAATGGCTAATAGGGCGTCCATGCCATCTAATGATGCATTTATTGGTACTCCAATGACTGGAATTGTAGTCATAGAAGCAATGACGCCAGGCAAATGTGCTGCCATTCCGGCGGCGGCAATGATAACTTTGATGCCATTCTGATCTGCATTCGAGGCAAATTGTTCAACTTCACGTGGAGTCCGGTGTGCAGAAAGTGCATTTATTTCAAAAGGAATCTCAAATTCATTAAGCAGAGCAGCGGCCTTTTCCATTACCGGAAGATCGGACGTGCTACCCATTATAATACTTACTATTGGTTTCATGTGATTTTATTTTTTTTATCGCTCTCATTCATGTAAATATTACATAGATGAGAGCGATAAGAGATATTTAATAAGCTGTTTATCCAGAGTTGATTGATCAGGTGTATTAGGCAATCACAACTTCATATTCAGCAGCAGAAAGCAACTCGTTTAATTGAGTAGGATCAGAAACTTCGATTTTTACCATCCATCCATCTCCATAAGGATCATCGTTTACGAGTTCCGGGGCATCTTCTAGTTTATGGTTGAACTCAATAATTTTGCCATCTACAGGTAGATATAAATCTGAAACAGTTTTAACGGCTTCTATGGTGCCAAAAACTTTTCCTTCGCGAATAGTTTCGCCCACAGTTTCTACTTCTACAAAAACAATTTCACCTAATTCGCTCTGAGCATAGTCGGTAATTCCTACAAAAGCAACTTCGCCTTCAAGACGAATCCATTCATGTTCTTTGGTGTACTTTAAGTTAGCTGGTACATTCATAATCGTAATTTTTTTTTGTTTATAATTTTTGTATGTCTTTGAGTTCTATCTGGCATAAAACCGGATAATGATCGGAGTAATTCACGTTGTCTGTTTTATACTGAGTGAGATTAATTGCGCTTGAATCATAAAACACATAATCAATTCTGAAGTGATAATATCGGTCGTTAAACGTCCAACCTAAACCGGTTCCGGTTTCTGCAAAAGCGTCTTTTAAATCTCCTTTGATAGTTTCGTATGCATAAGATGCAGGCACATCGTTAAAGTCTCCACAAACAATTACTTTGTAAGGTGATTCGGCAATTGACTTTGCAACTGCATCTGCTTGAAAGGCCCTGAGCTTATAAGCAATACCAAGTTTTTGAGAAAAGTGGCGGGTTATTCCGGTAAGATTCTTTGCATCAAAATTATCTCTCAATTGGCCGGGCATGTTTTTATCCTTCTCAGTCAATCTGTTTGATTCCAGATGATTGTTGATCACACGGATAGTTTTGCCTTTGATATTGATGTCTGAGTAAATTGAATTGTTGAAACTGGATGGGTAGTCAATTACTTGTTTATTTGTAATTGGGTATTTAGAAAATGTGGCAACACCATTTTCCTTTATTTTTTGTTTAAACTGAATGTGCTTGTAAGGATATTTTTTAAAAATGCGATAAACATCCTTTAAAGTCAGGTATTCATTATTGTCACTTACTGTGAATTCTTGCAAGCAAACAATATCAGCGTTTGAATCTAAAACGTATTGGATTACTTTATTGTGACTCCGGTGTGTGTGCTTTTTTAGTTCTCCACACATTCTTGTATTATAAGTAAGAAATTTGATTGAATTTGATGGCGTGTGTATGGAGGATTTGACTTCTCCGATATGAACAGGAAATGTACTTTGGATTTCTGATGATGAGAAAAGCAAGATACTTAATGAGAAAAGGAAAAACCATTTTCTGATTAATAACCAGAAAATTACAAAGCCGATATTTACGATAATAGCCAATGGAAAAATAAGAGCAAAATAGGCTGGCAGGACTAGTTTTTCAGGACTCAGAACTGTTCCTATTAAGGTCATGAGCATAAACCCGGCTGCAATTATATTTGAAGCCATCATACCCCATTTCACTATAGTTCTTCCAAACATGACTTTGTTTTAATGCATTATTCATAACCGGAGATTATGAATTAGCTTTTATTCCCTTGTTCAAATAAGCGTTTTTTTTCTTCGGTAGATAAGCTTTCGTAACCAGAAGATTTAATCTTGTCGAGTATCTTGTCTATTTCTGCCATTTTACGCGCTTTATTCGCATTAAACTCAGCATCACTCATTGGAGCCTTTCTTCTATTCGGATTGGGCCTGATTCTCATTTTTCGGGGACGAAATAAGTTGTAAATTGCGTCCAGAATTGAGCTTATACCTTTGGTCAAATCTTTACCCTGACGCAAAGATACAATAAATAAATAACCTGCCAAAGCACCTCCTAAATGTGCCAGTTGCCCACCGCCATTGTTAGACGTAATGCCAAAAAAGCTGGTTAATATGAAAAATACGGCGATATATTTAAGCCTCACATTACCAAGAAATAAAACCTGCATCTCCATATTGGGAGACTGAACAGCAGTAGCTATGATGATGGCCATTATTGATCCGGATGCACCTAATAAAATGCTCTGTTGTAAGATTGGCGAGAAGTACGGAAATATATTGAATGCTAAAACATAAAATAAAGATGCCAGAAGTCCTCCTGTTATGTATAACCCGACTAATTGTTTTTCGGAAAAATACATGAGAAATAATCTGCCAAACCAGAAAAGGGTGAGCATATTAAAGAAAAAATGCAAAAAGCCTTCATGGAGAAACATGTAGGTGATTGGAGTCCAGGCTCTGTATAAAAGCTCGGCCGGATATGCCGGTATGGCAAGGTAAGAGTAAATGAAATCGCCCGATATATTAAAAAGCAAAAGCAAAATAATAATCAGTTTTAAAAGCAGGAATACGCTTGCGTTGATGTAAATCAGTTTTATAAGTGAATTTCCCTGCCGAAAAGTCTGTTTGATATTTTCGAAAATATTCATCTTCTGTTACTGTTTAATATAGTTTTTTCTTTCTCCAGATCAATATTAAAATTGCCCCGAATAGCATTCCACCCAGATGTGCAAAATGCGCTACACTATCGCCTGAAAATTGAGCAACGCCCATGAATAATTCGACTATTCCGTAAAAGAAAACGAAATACTTGGCTTTGATAGGAATGGGTATAAACATCAGGTAAAGGTTTACATCCGGGAAAAGCCAGCCAAATGCCAATAGGAGTCCAAATACAGCTCCGGAAGCCCCTATGGTAATCGGTAGATTAAGAAACATTCGTTTCATCTCGATGATAGCGGGAGCGTCAAAGGACCCAAGATTTTCTAACCTGAAATAATGGCTCAAAATATCTTGATAGTTAAGTAAATCCTGACCTGAATTTGCAGAAATAGCGCCATTTAGTGCGTTCACTACCGGGTAATACTCTATTGTCCAAAATAACTGTTGAACAAGTGCGGCTCCAACTCCGGTGAGTAAATAGTAAAATAAAAAGCGTTTGGTTCCCCATAGTTGTTCCAATACTCCACCAAACATATATAGCGCAAACATATTAAAGAAAATATGTTCGATTCCGCCGTGCATGAACATATAAGTTATTAGTTGGGCCGGATTGAATTTTGATGAAGCCCAATAATGCATTCCTAAAATATCGGTTAGGTCCAGTTTTACGCCCCAACGCGTAAAGAGCCCGGGTGTAACTATGCTTGCTAACCATAAAATAATGTTTATGGCTATCAGATTTTTGACTACAGGTGGTATCGAATTAAGAAAAGATGATCTGTAATTATTCATTTTGAGAATATGGGAAATAAAGGGAATGATAAAATCGGGTTTCTTATGTATTCGTCTTTTAATTCTTGAGTCTCAAAGATAAGATTTGAGCTTTTCTATTGAATAAAAAGAAGATAATATATTTAATTATGCAACACAAAAGTAATGAAAAAAAATTCAAAAGGATGTTCTCTAACATATATTTTGAAAGTATATACAATAAACAGTTCTTTTTGATCTAAGCACTTATGTCTTATTTATAAACTATTACATTGGTTGAATCATAAATTTGTGTTTGTTGGGTGTGTTTATTTCTCGGCGAAAAAAAAGTTTATGCACAATCATTGCAATACGATGTTATTCCTGTGTTTGTATTAATCTTCTTGTAAAATAGCCGTTTGGTATTTTCGATAAAATAACAGACAGAATTAAAAGTCCACGATTGAATGGGCCTTTGCCATGACTAAAAGGATGAATGTACTATCTGGAGGTAGAAAAGATCTGCGAGACATGTTTTTTCTATTCCGCGGTGCTGTAGTCTGCACTAAAAACAGATAGAGTCGGCGATATGATCTGCAGTTTCCTTTCCCTTCAGTTCTTCTACTAATTTTAATGCAAACTGGATTGACACTCCGGCACCTTTTGCAGTGTGGATGTTTCCGGATCCTACAATTTTATTGGTGGACAGAATAGCTCCTTGTAGTTGGTCTTCGAATCCGGGGTAACAAATAGCTTCTTTACCTTTTAGTAAACCCATTTTTCCAAGAATGGACGGAGCTGCACATATAGCAGCCACTTTTTTATTGTCTTCAGCCTGCTTCCGAATTAGCTTCTTCAGCCCTTTGTGTGCATTTAAATTTTCGGTTCCAAGTTTACCTCCGGGTAAATAGAGTATGTCACAGTTGGTAAAATCGGTTTCGGAAAATAAACTATCTGCGTTTACTTCAATTCCGTGAGATCCACGTACTGTTTTTCCTGATTGGATTGATACTGTTATGACTTCGATTTTAGCTCGTCTGAAAATGTCAATTGGTGCGATGGCTTCAAGTTCTTCGAATCCATCAGCTAAAAACACAATAGCTTTCATTTATTCTAATTTATAATTATAAGTGATAGACCCGGTTTCGATGCCTTTCCCTTTGGTAAATCGGGTTTTATTAGCAGCCGAAATAGCATCTCTTCGCATTTCAGAATCAGAGATGGTGGTGGGTGAGCCTATAGATGTGCTCGTTACTACTCCATTTTCATCGACACGAATGGTAACAGTAATCTTACCTTCAACGTCTTTGGGATAATTAGGTTTTGCTGGTTTACCGGAATAAGTCCGGTTTCCAAGTCTTAATGCAAAACCGACTCCTGATGTGCCGGTTCCAGCCGGATTACCCTGTATTCCATTCCCTGAACCGGACCCGATTCCTTTTCCCGAGCCAGTTCCCGAACTTGAACCGGAACCGTGATTCCCAAATAAACCATTTACTCTATTGGCATTATTGATGGCTTCCTGTTCACGTTGTTTTTTTTCGGCTATGCGTTTGTTTATCTGTTGTTGCTGGAGTTCCTGCTCTTCCTGTTCTTTTTTCAACCGTTTCTTTTTGTTTTGTTCGGCTATAGCAACAGAGTTTATCTGTTGCGTCATAAACGTTTGATTCGTTGTTTTGGCTGTTGTTCCTGTTTGTTTTACTTGTTGGGTTTGTTCGGCTTTTATGTTGGGTTTGGTTGGGGCCTGATCCGGCTTTCCTGCCGACATTTCACCCAATCCGCCTCCATCATCGCTGTCGCCAAAGCTTACTACCAGTCCTTCTTCTTCAGCTGACTTGATTGTAAAAGCAGGCATAACAGCAAACCATAATATTAGAAATAATATTAAACATGATAAGGTAGTTCCGATCAAACCATATAAGTTTGATTTTTTCAAGTCGTTGTTGAACTGATTACCTCCCGGTTTGCTGATAGTGTATGTCATCTGGAGTGTTTGTTTTTATTCTGTAGGGTATTTCTTTTGGAATAAAAAGGTCAAATTTCGTACCGTTTTTTGTTTCACTTCTATTCTAACTGCTTTTTATAGCGTTTTATTGTATCTTCCAGTCCAAAGTATAAAGCATCTGCAATAAGTGCATGTCCGATTGAAACCTCATCTAACCACGGAATAAGAGTGTGGAAATAGGCTAAATTTTCAAGGCTTAAGTCATGTCCGGCATTTAATCCGAGTCCAAGCTTTTTTGCCAATTTAGCAGCTTCAACAAATGGTGCAGCAGCTTTTTCTTTATTCTTTGGGTAGTTGGTTGCATACGGTTCGGTATATAATTCTACACGGTCGGTTCCTGTTTTAGAAGCAAACTCGATGTTTTTTAAATCGGTATCAACAAAAATAGAAACTCTTATTCCTACACTTTGAAAATCGGCAACAACTTCTTTTAGGAACTCTAAGTTTTTGACAGTATCCCAACCTGCACTTGAGGTCAGTGCTTCGGGAGGATCGGGAACTAATGTTACCTGATGTGGTTTGACAGATTTAACCAACTTGATAAAATCAGGTGATGGATATCCTTCGATATTAAATTCGGTTTTGAGAATCGGACGTAAATCCCAAACATCAGCATATCGTATATGACGTTCGTCGGGGCGGGGATGAACGGTGATTCCTTGTGCTCCAAATCGTTCGCAGTCTAAAGCAACCTGACATACGTTGGGAACGTTTCCTCCTCTTGCATTTCGCAAGGTGGCTATTTTGTTGATATTCACACTGAGTTTCGTCATTTCTATTTTATAGTTAATAGTTTTACCTTTGGGTTATTGTTTAGCTAAGCCGTCTTGTAACTTTATATCTTGTAACTCATTACAAAAATACTTGCAGGTATCATTTTCATTTAGTTCCTTTGCAAAGCATTTATGATTGAAGTCTATTTAGCTACAAAAATAGCTAAAAAAAACAGAAGCAGGTCAGTGGATGTTTGACTTTCAATTATTTTAAACTTTTTGATGTCGGTGCACCCGGTTTTTAATGTCGATTTTATTGTTGATTTGAAGTTTATAAATATCTCGATTGTATGAAAATAGCCGTTTTTGGAAATATATACCGGACTGTGTTGCTTGCGCATGTTCAGCTCTTGTTTGAGTATTTTAAAGATAAGGATGTTGTCCTCTTGCTTGATAAAGAGTTGTATCGGTTTGTCAGTGAGGATAACCAATGTTGTCTGGATAATGCAGAAGTGATTAACGATGACTGCTTTGAAGCTGATCTGGCTTTGAGTATAGGGGGAGATGGTACATTTCTGAATACTGCTGCCCGGATAGGACGAAAACAAATTCCAATTTTAGGTATTAATACCGGGAGATTGGGATTTCTGGCGGATGTGTCTACTGATGAGATTGTACCGGCACTGGATGCTATTTTGGCAAAAAAGTTTAGTATTCAGGAAAGAACATTACTTTATGTCGAAACTTCAGATGGAACCTGTTTTGAGTATCCGTATGCGTTGAATGAGGTTTCAGTGTTGAAGCAGGATAGCTCGTCTATGCTAAGTATAACAGCGAGTGTCAATGGTGAGATGGTGCACACTTATCATGCTGATGGTCTTTTGGTGGCAACGCCTACAGGTTCGACAGCTTATTCGATGAGTGTGGGAGGCCCGCTGGTTGTTCCGGAAGCAGAAAACTTTATTCTGTCACCGATTGCATCTCACAGTCTGAATGTTCGTCCATTGATAGTTCCCGACACCTGGGTTTTCGAATTAGAGGTTCATAGTCGGAGTCAATGTTACCTGGTGGCACTGGATGGGCGGTCGAAAGTGCTGGAGCTGGAAACAAAATTGAAAATAAGAAAAGCCGATTTTACAGTTAAAGTTGTAAAACAATTGAATCACACATTTTTTGATACGTTGAAGAATAAATTAATGTGGGGTGTGGATAAGAGAAATTAGTTGATATGATAATGTGTTGATGTGATAATTTGCTAATTAATAATTCGTTGATTGAAAATATGAGAATGGTTTTTATGGGGACGCCGGATTTTGCGGTGGAGAGTCTTAGGATATTAGTTGAAAATAGCTATGAGGTAGTGGGGGTGATAACGATGCCCGATAAACCTGCCGGACGTGGACATAAGGTACAATACTCTGCCGTGAAACAATATGCATTGGATCAGAACTTACGTCTTTTGCAACCGGAGAAACTTAAAGATGATCGTTTTTTGGATGAACTGCGTAGTTTGAATGCCGATTTACAAATTGTAGTTGCATTTAGGATGTTGCCGGAAGTAGTCTGGAATATGCCTAAGTTTGGAACTTTTAATCTTCACGCTTCCTTATTACCTCAATATCGTGGAGCTGCTCCTATTAACTGGGCCATTATCAATGGTGACAAAGTAACGGGCGCAACGACTTTTTTCCTGACACATGAAATTGATACAGGAAAAATTATTTTACAGGAAAAACTTCCAATCGCTGAGACCGACAATGTTGGTATCGTGCATGACAATTTGATGGCTATGGGAGCAAAACTGGTAAAGAAGACGGTTGATATGCTGATAGGTGGTGAAATTGATGCCGTTGATCAGGCTCAGTTTATTCATTCAGGCGTAGAACTAAAAGCAGCTCCGAAAATATTCAAAGAAACTTGTCAGATTGATTTGTCGTGGAATGTAGAGCGGGTTTATAATTTTGTACGTGGCTTGTCGCCTTATCCTGCTGCATGGGTGGAACTTCAGTTTCCTAATCAGGCAGAGAAGATGGTTCTAAAGGTTTTTGAAACGGAGAAAGAATTTTGTACGCAAGAATTAGCTGTAGGAACAGTTGTAACCGATGGAAAGAAATATGCCAAAATAGCTTTAGAAGATGGGTTTATTGGTCTGAAATCGATTCAGGTTGCAGGTAAAAAACGAATGGAAATAGGAGAATTACTCAGGGGAATGAGATTTTGATTTTTTTGATTTTTTTGATGTGATAATGCGATGATGTGGTGATGTGAGTATGCGATGATGAAATGATGATGTAGTGATATGGTAATTGAGTAGTACTGTTCGTTAATTTTCATTTGACTAGATTGTTACATAATAATATTCTCAAATTCTCAAATGAACATATTATCACGTCACAATATCATTAAATTCTCAAATCTTCATATTCTCGCATCACCACATCATCATTTCATCATTTCATCATAGCATCATAGCATTATCACATCACCACATCAAAATCATATTATTTTGCAGCAATAGTTTCTATTTCAACCAGTGCACCCATTGGCAGGGCTTCCACCGCAAAAGCTGAACGTGCAGGGCATTCGGTTTGATAAATAGTTTTGTATACTTCATTCATCCAATGGAAGTTTGAGATATCCGACAAAAAAACTGTTGATTTTACAACATCGGCAAAAGTATATCCAGCCTCTTTTAAAATGGCTTCGATATTTTCAAACACTTGTACGGTTTGAGCAGTAATATCTTCAGTTTCAATTTTTCCTACACTGGGAATGATGGGTAATTGTCCGGAAATATACAATGTTCCGTTTGCTTCAACAGCTTGGCTATATGGTCCGATAGCAGCTGGAGCATTTTTTGAATTGATAATTCTTTTCATGATTCTTGTTCTTAATTATTTGACGACAAAGATAAATATTTTTATTTTCTAATACCCTCATTTTTATTTATCTTTGCAGTCTTGAAAATTTCAGAACGGGACGTTTTTATAGTTCTGAAGAAGAAATGATTGTGCTCCTCAATACAATCGTAAATCGTAAATTTGTAAATCAACAATTATAAAATGGAACTCGCAAGTAAGTACAACCCAACAGACATCGAATCGAAATGGTATCAATATTGGTTGGATAAAGGATTTTTTAGTTCAAAGCCCGATGGTCGCGAACCTTATACTATCGTTATCCCTCCACCCAATGTAACCGGTGTGTTGCATATGGGACACATGCTCAATAATACCATTCAGGATGTTCTTGTTCGTCGTGCACGTATGCAGGGTAAAAACGCGTGTTGGGTTCCGGGGACGGATCATGCTTCCATTGCCACCGAGGCAAAAGTGGTTGGGAAACTGGCTGCCGAAGGTATAAAGAAAACTGATTTGACACGTGATGAGTTTTTGGGTCATGCCTGGGACTGGACGCATAAACACGGTGGAATTATTCTGGAACAGCTAAAGAAACTGGGTGCTTCGTGCGACTGGGATCGTACGGCTTTTACTATGGATGAGGTACGCTCGGAAAGTGTGTTGAAGGTATTTGCTGATTTATACGAAAAAGGATTGATTTATCGTGGAGTTCGCATGGTAAACTGGGACCCGAAAGCGTTGACAGCTTTGTCGGACGAAGAGGTGATTCACAAAGAAGTAAACGGTAAACTTTATTATATTAAATATAAAATTGAGGGAGAAGATGGTTACGCTGTAGTTGCAACCACTCGTCCCGAAACAATTTTTGGTGATGTGGCTGTTTGTATCAATCCAACTGATGAAAAAACAGCTTCGTTGAAGGGTAAAAAGGTGATTGTACCTATCGTAAATCGCGTTGTTCCCATTATTGAAGATGAATACGTAGACGTTGAGTTTGGAACTGGCTTTTTGAAAGTTACACCGGCGCATGACGTGAATGACTATATGCTGGGCGAAAAATACAATCTGGAAACGATTGATATTTTTAATGATAACGGAACTCTGAATACTCACGGATTGCAATATGCCGGAATGGATCGTTTTGATGTCCGGAAGCAAATTGAAAAAGATTTGGAAGCTGCCGGTCTGCTTGAAAAAGTGGAAGCATATACTAACAAGGTGGGTTTCTCCGAACGTACTGACGCCGTTATTGAACCAAAGCTTTCGATGCAATGGTTTCTGAAAATGGAAGAACTTGCTAAGCCGGCATTGAAAGCGGTAATGGAAGATGATATTAAACTTTACCCGGCTAAATTTAAGAACACCTATCGTCACTGGATGGAAAATGTGAAGGATTGGTGTATTTCACGTCAGCTTTGGTGGGGACATCGTATTCCGGCTTATTTCTTGCCGCAGGGTGGTTTTGTGGTTGCGCTTTCAAAAGAAGAAGCTTACGAGAAAGCATTGAAGATGGTTAACTATCCATTGACCATAGATGATTTGCGTCAGGATGACGACGTGCTTGATACCTGGTTTTCCTCTTGGTTATGGCCAATCTCTGTTTTTGATGGTATCAATAATCCGGAAAACGAAGAAATCAACTATTACTATCCCACTAATGACTTGGTAACTGCTCCTGAAATCTTATTCTTCTGGGTGGCGCGTATGATCATTGCTGGATATGAATATAAGGGTGAGATGCCTTTTAAAAATGTATACCTCACTGGTATTGTTCGCGATAAGTTAGGACGTAAGATGTCTAAGTCGCTGGGTAATTCGCCCGATCCATTGGATTTGATAGCCCACTTTGGTGCTGATGCGGTACGTTTAGGTATGTTACTCACTTCGCCGGCCGGAAACGATTTGCCTTACGATGATAGTCTTTGCGAACAAGGTCGAAACTTCAATAATAAAATCTGGAATGCTTTCCGATTGGTAAAAGGTTGGGAAGTCGCCGACATTGAGCAACCCGAATCGGCTCGCATGGCGGTAAAATGGTTTGATGCACAGCTCAACAAAACATTGATTGAAATTGATGATCTGTTTTCAAAATACCGTTTGTCGGAAGCATTGATGGCGGTTTATAAATTGTTCTGGGATGAATTCTCATCGTGGTATCTGGAAATGGCAAAACCGGCATATCAACAACCGATTGATCGTACTACTTATGAAGCTACTCTTGGTTTCTTCGATTCATTGCTGAAAGTGCTTCATCCGTTTATGCCATTTATTACCGAAGAATTGTGGCAAGCGTTGGAAGACCGTAAAGAGGACGAAAGTATTATGGTGCAGTTGCAACCCAAAGCTCTTGCTGTTGATGAGGCTTTGATTGTGAAATTTGAATATGCCAAAGAAGTTATAGCAGGTATACGTTCGGTTCGTTTGCAAAAAAATATTCCAAATAAAGAAAGTCTGAGTTTGCAGGTAATTGGCGAACATAAGACAGACTTTAATGCTGTAATTTCCAAACTTGGAAATTTGGAAACGATTGAAAGTGTTACCGATAAAGCGGCCGGTTCTATTTCATTCCTAGTTGGTACAACTGAATTTTCTATTCCTATGGGAAGTCTGATTAATGTAGAAGAAGAAATCACCAAGATGGAAGCCGAGATTAAGTACTACGAAGGTTTTATCGAATCGGTTATGAAGAAACTGGGTAACGAACGATTTGTGGCAAATGCTAAACCGGAAGTGGTGGAAGC
>Ga0302165_10000659_pt1 | contig 12374 bp, 13 predicted proteins | sample I_Fen_E3_2_FD_193499 | JGI IMG/M metagenome (GOLD analysis project Ga0302165, IMG submission 193499) | Peat permafrost microbial communities from Stordalen Mire near Abisko, Sweden - I_Fen_E3_2 | ecosystem: Environmental > Terrestrial > Soil > Wetlands > Permafrost | place: Sweden: Abisko...
TAACAAAGGCTGTTAAAGAAGCAGTAGAAGCAGTAACAGAGTTTAAAGGGGGTAAATAATATGAAGGAATTGTGGAAAATTTTTTATAAAGGTTTATTTGATGAAAACCCAATATTTATATTATCTTTAAGTCTTTGCCCAGCTTTAGCTGTCACAACTTCGGTTAAAACTTCATTAACCATGGGTTTATCAGTATTATTTGTTATTACAGCTAATAATGTAGTAGTATCATTAACACGTAAGCTAGTAAATTCCAAGGTTAGAGTGCCTGTTTATATAACATCAATTGCAACTATAGTAACAGTTGTACAGCTTGCATTACAAGCATATTTCCCATCATTATATAAAGAACTTGGAATATATTTGGCATTAATAGTGGTGTTTGCAATAATACTCGCAAGAGCTGAGGTATTTGCTTCAAAGAACAAGGTTATTCCATCTTTCTTTGATGGCCTTGGTATGGGATGTGGATTTACTATAGCAATGGTTTCTATAGGTATTATAAGAGAACTTCTTGGTAATGGAACAATTCTGGGATACGCAGTATTTGGTAGTTGGTATAATCCAGCATTAATTATGATTTTGCCACCAGGTGCATTTATGTTAATTGGTTATATGATAGGAGCCATTAAACTTAATAATGAACGGAAAGAGCGCAAAAAATTAGAAAGAGGTGAATCATAATGAAGGAGTATTTTGCCTTATTTATAGGTTCGCTAATTGTAAATAACTTTGTTTTAACAAGATTTTTAGGTCTTTGCATATTCTTTGGAGTTTCTAAAAGTTTAAATGCATCTCTAGGAATGGGTATGGCAGTTACCTCCGTTATAGCACTTAGTTCAATGTTGGCATGGGTAGTATATCATTTTGTACTTCTACCATTTGGTTTGACATTTTTAACAACAATCGTTTTTGTAGTACTTATAGCAAGTTTTGTACAGTTGTTGGAGCTTATTATAAAAAAACAAGCACCTGCTCTATACAATATGTGGGGTATATATCTTGTTCTAATAGCAACAAACTGTATAGTATTATCAGTACCACTATTAAGCGTAGAATCAAATTACTCATTTGTTAAGAGTATAGTATTTGCAATAGGATCTGGTATGGGTTTTGCACTTGCGTTGGTACTTATGGCAAGCTTAAGAGAAAAATTGGCATATGCAGATGTACCGAAAGCTTTAGAAGGAACTGGAGTAGCATTTATAGTGGCGGGGATGTTATCATTAGCGTTCCTTGGATTTTCTGGAATGATATAAGAAATGTTATTCTCGTTCAGATAGCTATTTAAGGCATATAAAAGAAAATAAAAGGTTAAAGGGCGATGTCTATTTTGTGTCAGATAAAATAGATCAGCATACAGACTTTTTATTTTGTAAAATATGATTAATTAAGGAGATGAATAAAAATTATGTTTACTGCGATAATGGTTTTTGTGGTAATGGGCGCAATTGGAACAGTTTTTGGATTTATTCTTGCTTATGCAAATAAAAAGTTTTCAATAGAAGTAAATCCGCTTATTCATGTTGTAGAGGATGTTCTTCCCAAAGGACAGTGTGGTGCTTGTGGTTATGCAGGCTGCATGGCTTACGCGGAAGCTGTGGTTTTAAACCAAGAAGTTCCTCCCAATTTATGTGTGCCTGGTAAAGATGCTGTTGCAAAATCTGTGGCAGAAATTACAGGGAAAATAGCAGAACAGGTAGAACCAAGAGTAGCGCATATTAAATGTAGAGGATCAATTGATAAAGCAACTTTAAGTTATAATTATAATGGAATAAAAGATTGTGCTGCGTCAACTTTACTTCAAGGTGGACCTAAAGGGTGTAAAAATGGATGTGTTGGATTTGGAAATTGTGTAAGTAGTTGTCCTTTTGGTGCAATGTCTATGGGTGAGAATGGATTACCAGTTGTTGATATGAAAAAGTGTACTGGCTGTGGAGCGTGTGAAGCATCATGTCCCAAGAAGGTTATACAAATGATATCAACAAATGCACGTGTAAAAGTGGATTGTAATTCTAAAGATAAAGGGGCGGTTGCTAGAAAGGTTTGTAGTACTGCTTGTATAGGCTGTGGCATTTGTGCAAAAAATTGTACTTATGGTGCGATTGAGATTCAAAACAATCTTGCAGTAGTAGATTTAAAGATATGTATTGAAAAATGTAGTGACAAAACATGTTTAGAAAAATGTCCAACAGGAGCAATTACAGTTGCTAATCAATTACAAGTATGTGAAAATGCAATTAATTTAAAGACTACTGTTTAAGCAGAAAAAATCAAATATACATAGATATACTACTTAATATGCATTGGATTATGAAGTGGTACATCTATAAATAAGTAAAATAATAAATCTAAAAAGGTTACTTGTCCTAAGTAATTAAAGTAGCTATGTTACCATATTACGAGGCGAGAATCTTTTAGATTTATTTATTAGCCTTTTTGTAATTTATAAAAGATTGGAGTGAACATATGAAGAAGATTATATGCACATTAATAACTTGTATTTCAATTGTTTTAATTTGTATTTCATGTGCTAATAACAAGAATCAATATTATGAAAAAAGTAATATAGTAATGGATACAGCAGTGACATTAAGTGCTTCTGGAGAAAATTCAAAAGAAGCAGTTGAAGAGAGCTTTAAAAAGTTAGATGAAATTAATGCGATGGCAAGCACGACCATCAGTACTAGTGATGTTTATAAAATCAATAGTTCTTCAGGAAAGGGTTATGTAAAAGTTCACCCTGAAATTTTAAAAATGATAGAAACCTCTATAGAATATTCAAAATTAAGTGATGGAGCATGGGATATTACATTAGGTCCAATAATAAATCTGTGGGGCATAGGTACTGATAATGAAAGATTACCTTCTGATGAAGAAATTAAAGATAAATTACTATTGGTTGGATACGACAAAATCAGTATTAATGAAAATGATAATAGCGTTATGCTTCAAAAACAGGGGATGGCTATAGACTTAGGGGGCATTGCTAAAGGCTTTGCTGCTGACGAGGTATTAAAAATTTATAAAAAGTATAATATTGAAAATGGGCTTATTAATTTAGGTTCAAGTTCTATTTATGCTCTTGGTAAAAATAAAGATAATAATGAATGGTCTGTTGGAATTAAACATCCTAGAAGTGAAAATCCTAACGAATATATGGGAATAATCAAGTTATCAAATGAGTCGTTATCTACATCTGGTGATTATGAGAGATATTTTATAAAAGATAACAAAAGGTATCATCATATTATAGATCCGAAAACTGGATATCCAGTAGATAATGGTGTTATGAGTGATACAATAGTAATAGATGGTGACACTACTGATAATGGCATGTTATCTGATATTTTAACTACAACAGTTTTTACATTAGGACCAGAAAAAGGTTTAAAATTAATAGATAGTTTGCAAGGAGTATCTTGTGAAATTACTACCTCAGATTATAAGGTGTATACATCAGTTGGATTTAAAGATAGGATTATAGATTTAAATAAAGAGTTTAAATTTGTAAATTAGAGATGTATCACTTCATAGAGACATCAGATAGATTAAACTAAATTTAGGTGGAGTATAAAACTCCACCTAAAAATTTTAACTTTATCCACTAATATTTAGATCCCTAAAATAAGGTAGTTTAGACATATGTTCGACGATAAAATTTGCGGTTATCCCAATAAAAATGCCTGTACCAACGCCTGCTATGGATAGAATAGGTAAGTAAAGCATGATAGCTATATTTTGAACTATAGCTGATGCTACAATTAATTGGCCTACATTGTGAAATAAAGCCCCAGCAGCACTTACGCCTATTATACTGAGCTTGTCCTTTCCAAGTGCTTTAGCACATGTCATTACTAAATAACTAAGGATTGCACCAGCAGCACCATACATAAAGGTTGAGAGGTTTCCACCAAACATAGTTGATAGTAAAAGTCTTAGTATTATTATTAAAAATACGTCTTTTTTATTATTTAATGTGTATAAGGCTATAACAGTAATTAAATTTGCTAATCCAAGCTTTGCACCAGGCGCAATAAATGGTACTGGAATCATACTTTCAATTGTATAGAGAGCTAAAGCTTGTGAGACTAAAAGGCCTATAAAAACTATTCGGAATGTTTTACTCATTTGATTCACCTCAGTGTGCTTGAATAACATCAATATTTTTTTCATTATCATTGCTCTTAATTTCAACCATTAATTTATGGGGAAGGCAAACTGAAAGTTGACCTGGTTTTGATATAAATCCAGATTTAATGCAAATTCTATCTCGGCAATCAGCATCTATTATTCCAATAGACGCATCCTTAATTTCAATTATATTATATCCATACTCTGTTTTAACATCTATCTTATCTTCTCCTCTATGCTCAGATAAGAGTATTTTTTTATAGAATTTACCGTCTAAAGTTACTTCTGCGTAAGTTCCATTATAATTTTTACCCATCATTACCCCGAAAACAAGTTCAGGAATAAAGGATAAACATATTAATAAAACTATTAAAATTATATCCCACTTTTTAAACATCTTAGTTCCTTCTTTAATCTTAACTTTTAAATTTAGCTATATAAATAAATATTATCATTACCTAAAATTAAGAGCAATAAATATATACATTTAAATAAAATAATCCACAAAAAATATAGAAAAAACTATTATTAATGTGGATTATTTTTATATCGTATATTTGAATAGTTGTTTTTCATATGTCTTTAGTAAAGTTAATAGATTTGTTTATAAAGATTCTTAGTTTTTAAATTATTTTTCTTAGCCATAGATTTCCAGCCGGAATTTCCAGCAAATTTAAATATAAATTTAGGTATTTTTGCATTTGTAAGTATATTGTTTACTTGATTATCAGAGTTATTTTCAATATCTTGTTTTAGAGCTAAGAAAGCATTATATACAGGTTTTTTCATACGAGAATTTAGAGGCATATCTTTAGAGCCTTTCATAAATTCTCCACCACCTATTCCAACCCCAAAACGCCAATTAAAGTTTAATCTCCTACAATAATTTTTCATAATATTAATAGCTATTTTATTTTGAGTACCCTCTATAAAACCACAATTAACAAGACAATACATATCAATTTTTATATTATCCTTTTCTTTAATAAAATCTTCAAAAGTAGCCATGAATTCAAGCATGGTACTTGGAAAACAATCTGCATATAGAGGAGAAACAAAAATAATTTTATCATAAGATATAATTTCTTCAAGTAAAGTTTTATCTTTCATAAAATTGCTTATATAATATTCTTTTGTTTTAACATTAGTATTAAATAATTTAGTTAATTCACTTATAAGATAGCTAGAAGTACCTTGTCCTTTTCTCGGACTTCCATTTATAAGACATAAACTAGTCATAAAAAAACCTCCTATAAAGTTTCTAATATTGTTTTAGCTTCAGATATATCTTTAATTACATAAGACTCATAATCAGAAAGACATAAATTGAGAGCATTTCCTTTAATTAAATCTTTAAAAGTTTGTTCTTCATTAGCCGTAACGTCTTCACCATAGCCTATAACTCTAAATTTAATGGAATTGTTGTTATAGCGGGGAAGGTGATGAAGTTCACCATTAACAATTTGAAAAAATGGCAATAAAATTCCTATGGATCTATCAATAACATTTTTAACATAAGAAGTGTAGCAACCATATTTTATTTCAGTGATAATTATAAACGTACCACTTTCTAGAATGTATTTAGGCATTTCAGTATAAGAATCTTCTATAATGCATTTGCCGGGAGTTTTGACCCAACAATTAAAGCAACCTAGACATCCTTTAATATTATCTATTTCTTTTGAGAGTATTTTAGAGTTAGGTGGTAATAAAGGGATAATTTCATTTGAATCATTAACATTTAAATCGTGAATTAATAACATAAAAAATCTCCTTTTCATTTAATATACATAAAGTTAATAAATTAATAATAAACACATGTTTACACTGTCAACTTAATAAGATGATAACATTTTAAGTTTACAGTGTCAACATACTATGATATTATATTTTTAATATATAAGTTCCAAGCAATAAAATTCATAATTTGTAAAGTTAGCTTATTTGCAATTACTAAAAGTACAGAGCAAATTTATATGAATATGCTTTTTAGAATGCGTATATTTAGTTAGAGTTTTAGAAAAGAGGTTTTCACATGCAAGCAGATAAATATCATCATGGTGATTTGAGAGAAAGTTTAATAAAGATGGGATTAAAGTTATTTAATGAAGAAGGTGCAGAAAAATTTTCAATAAGAAAAGTAGCGGCTATGTGCAATGTAAGTCATGCAGCACCTTATAAGCATTTTAAAAATAAAGAGGAATTGATTAATGCAATATCAGAATATGTATTTAGTAACTTTCGAAGTTCTTTAAATGAAATAGTAGAAAAATATAAAGATAATCCATATGAAAGAATTATAGAATTAGGGAAAAAATATGTTTGGTTTATGGTAGAGAATCCAGATTATTTAAAATTTGCTTTTTTACGAAATTCTGAGTCTGAAATAGTTATAGAAGAAAATAAACTAATAAGTGTGGAGTATGGATCTTTTAATATATTTAAAAACTGTGCACTTGATTTATTAAAAAGTATAAATGTTAAAGAAGAAGAATATGCACAAGATATAATTGCTATGTGGTCAATGGTACATGGCCTTGCAACTATGTTATCATATAAGACATTTGTGTATAAGGGAGATTATCTTGAATTAGTTGAAAACATATTAATTAAAAACCTAAAATTTAATTAATGTTAACTTAAGTTAAAGTTTAGTTATAAAGAGTGGTAGTGTATAATGATGTGTTATAATTTATCCATCATTATATAAAAACAGTAAAAATATTCAAAGAGAAAAAATTAGTTTGGTGAACTTGCAATGTCTATAGAGACTATGAATTTATAAAAAGAAGTTAAGATATTTTAAGCATAATAAATTAAAAATGAAAAAAATTAATCATAGTGACTTTATGGGAAAAACATGATATATTATTAAAAAATAACTGGAATAATTTTTTGATTATAGTTAGAAAGAAGGTATTATTTATGTATGAAATGAAAGAGGAATATAAAATTGGAGTAGAGCACATTGATGAACAACACGAGAAACTTTTTGAATTAGCTGATAAAGCGTTTATTCTATTGAAAGATAAATTTGCTCTTGATAAGTATGATAAAATAGTACACATAATAGAAGAATTAAAGGATTATACTATTTTTCATTTTAAATCAGAAGAAGAGTATATGGAAAGTATAAATTATAAAAGACTTTTCACTCAAAAAATAGAACATGAGGAATTTATTAAGAAGATTGAAGCAATAGATTTACGAAATATTGATGAAAAGCAAGATGAAAGTTTAGTGAAAATATTAAACTTTTTAAATGACTGGCTAACAGAACACATATTAAAAACTGACAAGCTTATAGGACTATAGGACAATAAAATTCTTATGAGACATTTATTATAAGTGATAATCTAAATATAAGATTTGGATTGTCACTTTTTTTATGGATAAGATGAATGGAGTCATAATATCAAAAATTGAAGATAATAGGATTTCTATAATATGTGAATGGAAGAATATCTAACAAAATGAAAAAATTAATCATAGTGACTTTATCTGAAAAAGATGATATATTATTAGAAAATAACTGGAATAAAATTTAAATTATAGTTGGAAAGAAGGTATTATTTATGTATGAAATGAAAGAAGAATATAAAATTGGAGTAGAGCTTATTGACGAGCAACACAAGAAACTTTTTGAACTAGCTGATAAAGCATATCTGTTATTGAAAGATGACTTTTCACTTGATAAATATGATAAAATAGTACACATATTAGAAGAATTAAAGGATTATACTATTTTTCATTTTAAATCAGAAGAAGAATATATGGAAAGTATAAATTATAAAAGACTTTTTACCCAAAAGATAGAGCATGAGAAATTTATAAAAACTCTTGAAGACATGGACTTAAAGCATGTTGATGAAAACCAAGATGAAAGTTTGGTAAAAATTCTAAACTTTTTAAATGATTGGTTGGTAGAACATATATTAAAGACAGACAAGCTTATAGTACAATAAAATTTATATTAAATATGGATTATAGCAAAGAAAGAGTAAGATTCTATCTTGCTCTCTTAATTATGGATAAAAAAATTCTAAATTGTATTTATATTGTTAGAAAGTTATAACTAAGAGTCATAACTTTCTAGAAATAATTATTTTTTGTATTATATATTTATTATTGATGATGTATATCCATAATAAAATAAACAGTATTTTACACGGATATCCAATATTACACTAAATAATTTGTATTATTAAAATCCAGTTAAAAATTATTGTAAACGTTTCAACGATATAGTATAATTAAAGAAAAAATTGCAATAATATTCAAAGAATAAAAAAATATGGAGTTAGCAGAATGTATTGCTATAAGGAATTCAAAGGGGCGTGATTTCTATGTTAAATAATTTAAAAGTTAGAGCAAAGCTTTTTTTATTGATTCTATTAATATTTATTGCTATAACAGGAATTGCAGTAGTTAATATTCAGAAGCAAAGTGAGGCAAATCGTGTTTCATTGGAGGTATTAGAAAAAACTGTTCGTCAGGATTATGATGAGTATATTAAGAGTCAAGTAAACAATGTAATTACATTACTTGATAGTATTAATAAAAAATATAAAAATGGAGAATATACTTTAGAAGAGGCAAAAAAGCTTTCAGCAGATTTGGTACGTGATTTAAGATATAAAGATGGTGCATACTTTTGGATTGATACAACAGATGGGCAAAATGTAGTTTTATTAGGCAACAAAACAGAAGGGACAAACCGTATAAATGCAAAAGATGTTAATGGATATGAAATGATAAAAGATATTATTAAAAATGGAATGAAAGATGATGGAGGATATACAGAATACTGGTTTCCTAAAGAAGGGCAAACAGAAGCTTCACCAAAGAGAGCATATAGTAAATACTATGAACCTTTCGGTTGGGTAGTTGGAACTGGTAATTATACAGATAATATTGATAAGATTATAGCTACGCAAGCTGAGATTACAACAAAGAACTTCAATAATAGTAAAATATTAATGTTTATTATTTTGGCAATAGATCTTATTTTAGCTATTGCAGCAACCTTTGTAGTAGCACAAGAAATTATGAAAGGTCTAAATACTGCTATTGACCATATGAAAATTATTGCAACAGGAGATTTTTCAGTAAAATTACCTGAAAAATATATTAAGAGAAAAGATGATTTTGGTGAACTTGCCCAATCTATGGAAACTATGAAATCATCTATTAAGACTTTAATTGAAAGAATACAAAGTGAATCAAAATCAATATATACAGTTATTGAGGATGTTGATAAAAATATTTTTGGATTGGATAAAGATATACAAAAAATTTCTGAAACAACAGAGACACTCGCAGCAAGTATGGAAGAGACAGCAGCTTCTACAGAGGAAATGTCAGCAAGTTCTCATGAGATTGAGATTGCAGTTAGAACTATTGCTCAAAGGTCACAAGAGGGCTCAGAAGCAGCAGCCAAAATTAATAATAGAGCTGATAGTACTAAAGAAAAAGTTATAGAAGCTAAAGAAAAAACAAGTAATATAATTATTGAAGTAGGAAAAAAACTAGAGAAAGCTTTAGAAGATGCAAAAGTAGTTGAACATATTGGAGTTTTATCTGACTCAATTATGAATATTACATCTCAAACAAATTTACTTGCATTAAATGCAGCTATTGAAGCAGCACGTGCTGGAGAAGCTGGAAAAGGATTTTCAGTTGTAGCAGATGAAATTAGAAAACTTGCAGAACAATCTAAAGATACTATTCTCAAAATACAAGCAGTGACTAATGAGGTTATGGGGGCCGTTGGAAATCTTTCAGAAAGTTCAAGAGATTTGTTAAACTTTGTTTCTAATGAAGTAACAGCAGATTATGAAGTGTTTATGGATGTAGGAAATAAATATAGTGAAGATTCAGAATATGTGGATGGATTAATGACTGATTTTAGTGCAACAACAGAGGAACTTTTATCATCTATACAAAGTATGACACAAGTAATTTTTGAATTAGCAAAAACTTCAACTGAAGGTGCAAGAGAAACAGCAGAAAATGCAGAAAGTGCTATAAGCATAAAGATACAGTCTAATGAAGTATCAGAATTGATTAAGAAATCAACAGAAAGTACTATGAATTTAGAAAGAGAAGTAAGGAAATTCCATGTATAATAAAACATAATGTATTATAAAAAGCATAATGGGATAGTAGATAGTTTTGTGTAAAAACTATCTACTGTTTTTTGAAATTAGATAGAATGTAAAATTTTTCATTATGTAAGAAATCAGCTGATATTTAATTATACTTTAAACTTAGCTATTGCATTTTGTAGACTATTTGATAGCTCTGCAAGAAGGGCCATAGATGATGATACTTCTTGAATAGAAGCTGTCTGTTCCTCAGTGGCAGAAGCAACCTCTTCTGTATTTGCGGCATTTTGCTCTATTATGTTTGCAATATTTTTAATGGATTTTTCTACAGATATTGCATTTTCATTAATTACTTCTGTTTCAATAGAAACTTCTTTTATCTTATTTGTCACTTCAAAAACAGATTTTTGTATAAGATTAAACGAATCATCTGTCAGTTTAAGTGAAGCCGCCTGTTCATCTATTGAAATATTTGTAGTAGTTACTTCAATGACAGCTTTTTCAATATCATTTTGTACTTCTGTTATAAGCATACTTATCTTTTGTGTAGATTCCTTTGATAGCACTGCTAAAGTTTCCACTTCTTTAGCAACTACAGTAAAACCTCTACCAGCTTCACCAGCTCTGGCTGCCTCTATTGAAGCATTTAGGGCTAATAGGTTTATTTGATCAGTAATTCCATTTATAAATTCTACAACCTTTCCAATTTCATTGGATTTTGTGGATAGGTCAGAAATTACATCACTAACATTCTGAGATGCATTCTGCGTATTAGACATTCTGTCAATTTGCTGTTTAAGATTTGCAGTTCCGTTAGTTACAGTTCCCATTGTCTTATTTGCAAGTTTGTTAATATACAATGTATTTTCTGTTATACGATTTAAACCTTCTACAACATCCTTAACAGAGTTATTGCTGTGATCAGCCAATTCAGCCTGCTCTGAAGCACTTTCTGCTATATTGGAAATAGTACATGCAATTTCTTCTGCTCCTCTACTTACTTCATCAGAAGTGTTCATTATTTCATTAGAGGAAGATACTACTGTTGCACTGGCTTGTTTTGCTTCAGAAATCAAGGTTCTAACTTTATTAATAAATCTATTGAATCTTTCAGTAAGTTCATCTAGCTCATCCTTTTTATATATTTTGCCCTTAATTGTAAGGTCTCCACTTTCTGCCTTCTCCAATAATATCTTAAATTGTTCTATAAATCTTGTAATGCCTTTATATGTAGATATAATCAAGACAGTGAAGGAAATAACTAAAATGATACCAACAACTGCAATACCAATCAAATTATTCTTAAATTTATTTGCATCAATATCAGATTGTTTTATCATATTTTCAGTTTGTAACGTTGCGTTATTTTGTATTTGTTTTACCAATGCATCCATATCATCAGTAGGTTTTCTGTCCATGCCTTTTACTAATCCATCTACTATACGGTAGCTTTCTATATTATTTTGGTCATAGCTTTGAATTGCCTTGTTATAGTTATCATATAACTCTTCATGGGTGTTTAATAATGTATCAACTGAAGAAGTATCCATGCTTTGTTTCGTCATGTCTTCTTTAAGTTTTAATAACTGTGCCTTAACAGTATCATTTTCTTGTGAAAATTGAGAATAATATTTTTTAAAAGATTCAGGATCATAACCCCTTAAAAGTGTATCTTTCCACTCTTGTACCTCTTTCTTGAATTCCACTTGGGCTTGTCTTGCTTCATCAACTATATTGATATATTCAGCAGTTATTTGTAGCCCATTTTTATTTTTTTCATTAAAATTTTTGAATGTAATCCATGAAAAACTCATTATACTAAGTGTGAATACTATAACAAATCCTATTAGTAAATATAATCTTATTCCTATTCCTTTACTAGCTTTCATTTTAACTTGCCTCCTCCTAAAAATCATCAATGATTTATTTCTTTCTTAATTATACATAATTCTGGTTCTTATAAACATTGTATCATATATTTCGACACATTATTAAATGTCTGAAGTAGTTACCTCAAAAGACTTAATTCTCTTTGATGATGTTGTGATTGATTTAGAAAAATAATGTAGATTAAGCTAAAAGATATATTGCAAAGTTTAGAATAAAGTTATATAATTAAATAAACTTAATATA
>Ga0302165_10000661_pt1 | contig 12367 bp, 8 predicted proteins | sample I_Fen_E3_2_FD_193499 | JGI IMG/M metagenome (GOLD analysis project Ga0302165, IMG submission 193499) | Peat permafrost microbial communities from Stordalen Mire near Abisko, Sweden - I_Fen_E3_2 | ecosystem: Environmental > Terrestrial > Soil > Wetlands > Permafrost | place: Sweden: Abisko...
ATGCAATGCTAAATAAGATGAATTTGGGAAATGGTGAAGCAAATGCTACGGGTCCAGATTTATGCATAATGATACTATCAGCCATTGTTATTATAATAATGGCATATTTTGTTATTATAAAAAACAAAATGATATTGATTGCTTTATGCTCATTGCCGATAGCATGTTTTGGCTTGGTATTTGGATTAATGCCCGACATATTTCCATTGGTGAGTATTGGAATGTATATAGGTGCAATGGCCTCGATTTCTGGAGATAATATAAGATTTAAAAATAACTCAATTGAAATTGCAAGTGCAGTAGCTATTATAATATTTGTATTATTTGCAGTCATATCAGTATTACTTCCAGAAGGTAAGTATAGAAGAAGTGCGGTATTTAACTCGCTTAAAACAACAATAGAAAATACTGCTAATAATCTTCCGAGATTAAATTCAAACGATGTGGCAACCGGTGGTATTAATGGCGGACAACTAGGAAAGTATGACAAAGTTATTTATGCGAATAAAATTATGCTTAAGTTAACAACAGGGGATATTGGAAAAGTGTATTTGAGAAGCTTTGTTGGAGCCAGTTATTCTAATAATAAATGGTCAGGTCCTTCAGAAAAAAGTGAGCAGAAGTATTCATTTTTATTTGATGAGCTAGATACGATATCATTTGAAATTTACAATCAGACATCAGAATTGATGAAGATAATTGATAATGATCAGGAGTTGATTACAAGTATGAAAGGGGATACAGCAAGTTATCTGAATAGTGTTTACAAAAGAGAGTTTGATGTTGAAAATATTTCGTCTAGTGGCAAATTCTATTATCTTCCTTATGGAAATATGTATTATGCAGATGAAAAATCTTCTCTGGATGGATATCCAATTAACAATAGAAATCAACTTATATCATCTATATCATATACAATACTTCACCCCGATTATGAAAAATATAAAGATTTGGTGGATAATTATATGGGTACCAATCAAAATATGATCGCTTATAGTGATTTGGAAAAATCCTATAGAAAATTTGTATATTCTTCTTACTTGGATGTTGATTCAAAATATAAGAAAGAGTTACAAAAAATCACGCAAAATAATTCATTTCACAATGAGAAAGAAAAATATGAGATAATTCAGTCTATCAAAGATTATCTTGAAAAAAATTATACATATACATTAGAACCTGGTGCAGTACCTTCTGGAAAAGACTTTTTAGACTATTTTTTAAATGAAAGCAAGCAAGGTTATTGTACCTATTTTGCAACAGCAGCAACAATCCTTTTTAGGGAAGCTGGAATTCCTACAAGATATGTTGAGGGATATGCGCCAGAAGTGAATCAAGATAACTTGATTCATATGGAGGATGTATCATCTAAAAGGAATAGTAATACCTTTGATATGACTCAAAACTATACCGGATATACGGTAGGAGTAATGGACAGCGATGCACACGCATGGGTAGAAATATATCAGGATGGATATGGGTGGGTGCCGATTGAAGTCACGCCCGGAAAAAGTGAAGAAAGAAATAATGGTCTAACTTCAAATATCACATTCACACAGAAAACTGATGAAAATAATAATGCGGTTTATAATGTCGACAGCACTGATATTCAAGACAATTCAAGCCAGATGAGACAGAAATTAATTGTCGGGGATAACGTTAATCGCATTAATGTTGCCGATATTTTTTTCAAGTTCCTAAAAGATGTGCTTATTGGAATGGTTTTGTTAGTCATTGCGGGAGGTATGATTTTTATACCTGCAAGAATAAAAGAAAAGAAGACAGATAGACTGTTTGTGGTTAGAAGTGATAATGACTTTGAGTCACAAATAATTATGATTTATAGTTATATCGAAAAAATAAGCGTGTTCCTAAAAATATATCGAGCAGATTCAATGTCATATATTGATTATTATACAACGGTTAAATCGAGATATAAATATATGGAGAAGGATGGAATTGATCATATTATTTTTGCTGCTTTAAAGGTCAGATTTGCACAGGAACATATATCAATAGAGGAGTTGAATCAAGTAATTCAATCAGCCATGACAATTCGTAAAGATACCTATGAAAGTCTGGATAAATTTAATCAATTGAAATATAGGTTCCTATATCATTTATATTAAAAATTAATTTTTTCTTTATTTGTTTTTAAACTACGTAAATGATATAATATTTTCATATATTTTATTTAAATCAGTATACTGATTTAAACGTTCGCAAAAGCGAACAGATGGGAATTCTTATGGATAATATTAGTATTGAGCAGATTGTTAAGGTGAATCCACCTAAGTATGTAAAAACTTTAAAAGTAATATTGATTGTATTGAGTGTTATTTCACTTGTATTTATTGTTATACCTTATGGAGTATTTTTACCAATTGGTTTTGTAATTGCTACAATATTTTTGTTTCGTTATTATAATGCAGAGTATGAATATTCACTCATTGAAAGAGAGTTGACAATTGATCGAATCATTGCAAAGTCAAGTAGAAGAAAGTGTGGAACATTTAACTTAGATCGCCTTGAAATTATGGCACAATATGGATCAGATAAGTTGACTGATACAGAGAAGAGAAACTATAAAACTCATAATTATTCAGCCAATATAGATATCAATAAGACTTATGTTTTAGTTGCACCATGTAATAAAGAAATGGTACGTATTATTTTAGATCCAGATGAGAGAATGAAAGAAAATATCTGGAAATTAGCGCCAAGTAAAGTGAATTTATAATATGTTGACTTTTCATTTTCTATTTGTTAAACTTAAAAAACTATATTTAAGTAGAGAATTATAAAAAAAACAAAAGAAAGTGAGGAAAAAAGATAAAATGGGTACAATTATTGGTGAAGGTATTACATTTGATGATGTGCTTTTAGTGCCACAGTATTCAGATGTAACTCCTAATATGGTTGATATATCAACACACTTAACAAAAAAGATAAAATTGAACATTCCACTGATGAGTTCAGGTATGGATACTGTTACAGAACATAGAATGGCTATTGCAATGGCAAGACAAGGTGGTATTGGTATCATTCATAAGAATATGTCAATCGAGCAACAAGCAGATGAGGTTGATAAGGTAAAACGTTCAGAGAATGGTGTCATTACAGATCCATTTTATTTACATCCTAATAATACATTAGAAGATGCGAATGATTTGATGAGTAAATTTAGAATATCAGGCGTTCCGATTACAGAAAACGGTAAATTAGTAGGTATTATTACGAATCGTGATCTTAAGTTTGAAGAGGATTTTTCTAAAAAAATTAGTGAACGTATGACAACTGAAGGATTAATTACGGCTAAAGTTGGCATTACAATTCCTGAAGCAAAAAAGATCTTAGCAGCAGCGAGAAAAGAAAAATTACCGATTGTTGATGATGATTTTAATCTCAAAGGACTTATCACAATTAAAGATATTGAAAAACAGATTAAGTATCCATTGTCAGCAAAGGATTCACAGGGAAGACTTCTTTGTGGAGCAGCAGTGGGGATTACTAGTAATATAGAGGACCGTGTTGATGCTTTAGTAAAAGTTAAAGTAGATGTAATCGTAATTGATTCAGCACATGGACATTCAAGTAATATTATTAGAACTGTGAAAGAAATAAAAGCAAGGCATCCTGATCTTCAGGTTATTGCTGGTAATGTGGCGACTGGACAAGGCACGAAGGCTTTGATTGAAGCTGGCGTTGATGCTGTTAAAGTAGGCATCGGTCCTGGTTCTATATGTACAACAAGAATTGTTGCTGGTAATGGAGTGCCTCAGATTACAGCTGTTATGGATTCTTATGAAGCAGCAAAAAGCTACGGTATTCCCATTATTGCCGATGGAGGAATTAAGTATTCAGGTGATATTGTCAAGGCAATCGCAGCAGGTGCGAATGTATGTATGATGGGCAGTATATTTGCAGGATGCGATGAAAGCCCAGGAACATTTGAATTGTATCAAGGTAGAAAGTATAAAGTTTACAGAGGTATGGGATCTATTTCAGCGATGGAAAATGGTAGTAAGGATCGATATTTCCAGACTAACGCGAAAAAGCTTGTACCAGAAGGTGTTGAAGGACGTGTTGCTTACAAGGGCTCAGCTGAAGATACAATCTTCCAGTTAATGGGAGGCTTAAAATCTGGTATGGGTTATTGTGGAACACCAGATATTGAATCTTTGAAAGAAAACGGCAAATTTGTTAAAATCACTGCTGCTTCTTTAAAAGAAAGTCATCCTCATGATATTCATATTACAAAGGAAGCACCAAATTATAGCATAGATGACAGCAATTGAGGGGGATTTGAGTGGCAAAATTTGGGAGGTGTTGAAGTGAATTATAATTTTTAATGATGCATTTGCCTTGCCTTTCCTTCAAGCAGCTGCGCTACTTTCAGCCGGTCTGCGGTAAATGAATCATTAAAAATTATGATTCACTGGATACACGTTGAGATGCGTTTGCTACTAAAATCCGGGCTAAAAAGAATAAAAGATTAAATGATTTAAAAGATTAAAAGGATTAATATTTAAGTGGCTTGATATGCTGTGTGGGTATCAAGCCACTTGATTTTTGCAACAAGTAATATGACTATTGTCAGTTTTGGTGAAATTGGTGTATAATATGAAAATGTGAAATATATTTTGGAAACAAGAAGCAAGAAACAAGAAATAAGAAATAAGAAATAAGAAATAAGAGATAAGAGATAAGAGATAAGAGATAAGAGATAAGAGATAAGACACTTAGAAACTAGAATGATTTTAAATTAAATGAGATATGCACTAGAAAGGAAATATAAAATAAATGAATAATTATAAAATGAAAATCGAATATGATGGTAGCAGGTATGATGGATGGCAACGAATTGGTAAAGATGAATCTGCAAACACAATCTATTGCAAAATCGAAGAAGTATTAAAAAAGATGTCTGAACAAGAGGTTGAGATTATATGTGGAGCCAGAACTGAAAAAGGTGTCCACGCTTATGCACAAATTGCTAATTTTAAGATTAATACTACTATGCCTGTTTATGAAATTCAGAATTATTTAAACAGATATCTTCCTAGAGATATTTCAGTACTTGAATTGCAAGAAGTTGATTATAGATTCCACAGCCAGTTGAATGCTAAGTCAAAGACATATGTATATAAAATAGATACAAAGAAGATTGCTAATGTCTTTGAAAGAAAATATATGTATCATTCTTTTAGCAAGTTGGATATGGAAGCAATGAAACTGGGTGCAAGGCATTTTGTTGGAAGCCATGATTATAAGACTTTTTCAACAGCCAAGAAGACAAAATCAACAGTAAGAAATGTTGAAAGTGTAGAAATTTATGATAGTGGTGAAAAAATAGAAATCAGAATTAAAGCAGATGATTTTCTTCATAATATGGCAAGATTAATGGTTGGAATTTTACTTGATGTAGGTAATGGCAAGAGAAAACCTGAAGAAATTCTGGATGTGTTAGAAGGTAAGAGTGATGCAGTTTTAAGCTTACCAGCTGAGAGCTATGCTATGTTTTTAAAGAGCATTGAATATTAAAGAGTATTGAATATTAAAGAGTGATGAATATTAAAGAGTAATGAATATTAAAGAGTGATGAATATTAAAGAGTATTGAATTTTAAAGAGCATTGAATTTTAAAGAGTAATGAATATTAAAGAGTTCCAAATATTAAATAGTGCCGAATATTAAAGCACTTTTTGAAGTTTAAAAGTTAAAAGGAGCAATGTCCATGAAGACTATTTTAGAATTAATTGGAGATCAGTTTATATCTGCATTCAATGAATGCGGATATGATGAAAAATATGCAAGGGTAACCGTTTCTAACAGACCCGATTTGTGCGAGTATCAGTGCAATGGAGCGATGGCGGCTTCAAAAGAATATAAGAAAGCACCATTTATGATTGCAAGTGAAGTTGTTGCAAAGTTAGAGGGAAATCAGACATTTAAGAATATTGAATGCGTGAATCCGGGCTTTATCAATATCATTTTAGATGAAACATATTTAGGTGTATATTTAGAAGAAATGAGAAATGCTAAGGCTTTTGGATATAAATTGGTTGGAAAACCACAAACTGTAATGATAGATTTTGGCGGAGCGAATGCAGCAAAGCCTCTTCATGTTGGACATTTACGTTCAGCTGTAATTGGTGAGAGTGTAAAACGTATTGAAAAGTTTGTTGGTAATCATGTGATTAGTGATGTTCATCTTGGAGACTGGGGTCTTCAGATGGGTTTGATTATTGAGGAATTAAGAGATAGGAAGCCAGAACTCGTATATTTTGTTGAAGACTATGCAGGCGAATATCCGACAGAACCGCCATTTACAATTTCAGAACTAGAAGATATATATCCAGCAGCTAGTATAAAGTCAAAAGAAAATCCGGAATTTAAAGAACGCGCGCATGAAGCAACTTTGAAACTTCAAAATGGTGATCGGGCATTTACAGCAGTATGGCAACAGATTATGAATGTTTCAAAAGTGGATTTGATGAAAAATTATAGTAACCTTAATGTTACATTTGATTTGTGGAAGGGTGAAAGCGATGCTCAGCCTTTTATTCCAGATATGGTTCAAGATTTTATTGACAGAGGCTTTGCATATGAAAGTCAAGGGGCTATGGTTGTTGATGTGGCGCTTGACACTGATTCAAAGGAGCTTCCACCTTGTATTGTAAGAAAAACGGATGGGGCGTCTCTTTATGCAACTTCTGATTTGGCAACAATTATTGAACGGGAGAAGTTATATAGTCCAGATCAATATATCTATATAGCTGATAAACGTCAGGCACTTCACTTTACACAGGTTTTTAGAGTCGCAAAAAAGGTTGGATTAGTAAAGGAAGATACAAAACTCACATTTCTTGGATTTGGTACAATGAATGGCAAAGATGGCAAGCCATTTAAGACTAGATCAGGCGGTGTTATGCGTCTTGAGAATTTAATCGCTGATATTAATGAAGCTGTATACAATAAGATTATAGAAAATAGAACTGTGGAAGAATCTGAAGCTAGAAATACTGCCAAGATGGTTGGGCTTGCAGCTTTAAAATATGGAGATTTATCAAATCAGGCGGCTAAGGATTATGCCTTTGATATTGATCGATTTACTTCATTTGAAGGAAACACAGGACCATATATACTCTACACAATCGTAAGAATTAAATCGATTTTAACTAAATATATTGAAAATGGTGGAAGTCTTGAAAACCTTAAAATTGCTACGCCAGAAGGTTCTAAAGAGAAGGCACTTATGCTTTCACTCACCAAGATGAGTGACGTAATAACAGCGGCAGAAGAAGAGAAAGCACCTCATAAGCTTTGCCAATTTATATATGATGTTTCGGATGCATTTAACGGATTCTATCATGATACAAAAATCTTAATAGAAGAGGATGCTGATAAGCAAAAAGGTTATATTTCATTAATCTCATTGACTAAGAGTATTTTGGAATGTTGCATTGATTTGCTCGGTATTGAAGCACCAGATAGAATGTAGAATGTTTTCTAATCTTAATCTGATTTTAATCTTTAACACATTTTTGTTTAATTTTGTAATTGTATGATATACCCATGTTAGCAAAACAAATTCGTTTTTAAGAAAATAGGTGAAAAGGATGGGTGTTAGTATGGACCAATTTGAAAAGGTAGAGAAGTTAAGAGAGAAAGCAAATGTAAGCTACGAAGAGGCAAAAGAAGCACTTGAGTCAAATGAGTGGGATATGCTTGATGCTATGGTGTATTTGGAGAAGCTAGGAAAAGTAAATGGACCAAAGACCACATCATATACAACGAATGGTGAGGATAATTCTGATACGCAGAATTCCACATCATACAGCTCAAATGATACTAGTTTTGGGGAAATCATCGGTAATTTCTTTCGTTGGTGTGGAAAAGTAATCAAAAAAGGAAATGAAAATTCTTTCCAAATAGAAAGAAGCAATGAAAAACCAGTATGTATACCAGTTACTGTATTTATATTGTTTGTATTATTTATATTTTGGGTAACAATTCCACTATTAGTTATTGGCTTGTTCTTTGGATTTAAGTATTCATTTAAAGGTCCGGATGTTGACCGAAAGCCAGTGAATGATTTTATGGATAAGGCTTCAGAAACGGCTGAAAACATAAAAAACGATTTCAAGTCAAGTGCAAATAAGTAAAAATAAATAAAATAATTTAAGTAGAAACGCTACGGTAGGGTGGATGAATATTAATTTAGGTTGGAATTTTTACGGGAGGTGGAGAGTGAATATTAATTTATAATTATACTTTGCCTTGCCGTTCCTTCAAGCAGCAGGTTTTTTATAAGCCTCATAGATGATGAAAAGTCTCACTTCGTTCGATTTTCATCTGAGTCTTGTAAAAAACATAAGCGCAGCTTTCAGCCGGTCTTCGGAAAAGCATGATTATAAATTAATATTCACGATTCACTTTTAGAAAAAATCAAAGGAAATTAATATTTTTGATTTACATTTTGGGAGAGCTTTGATACTGGAATGTATTTGATTGATTTTGGCGCTTTAGTGGCGGGATGGTGGTTGATATGGGAAATTTGGAGACTAGGATTTTGATAGTTGAGGATGAAGAGAAGATTGCGCGTTTTGTAGAACTTGAGTTAGAACATGAGGGTTATGCTGTGAAAAAGGCATCTGATGGAAGAGAAGGTCTTGAAATGGCACAGAATGAGGAATTTTCTTTGATGCTATTGGATGTTATGTTACCTAAACTAAATGGATTGGAGGTTTTACGCAGATTGCGTAAGACCTCTGATTTGCCTGTCATTATGCTGACGGCAAGAGATGCAGTAATGGATAAGGTTTCAGGGCTTGATTCGGGAGCTGATGATTATATAACAAAGCCATTTGCGATAGAAGAACTTCTTGCTAGGATAAGGACAGCTTTGAAAAAACATCAATCCTCAGCAAATCAGATATCAACTACAACTGTAGTTGATACTAATATATTAGAATGCAATCATGTAACTTTGAATGAAAACAGACATCAGGTTAAGGTAAATGACAAAGAAGTCGAGCTTACAAACAGGGAATTTACGCTGTTGCATGTACTTTTGGAAAATAAAGACATTGTTCTTTCAAGAGATACACTTCTTGAAAAAGTATGTGGCTATGATTATATGGGTGAAACAAATGTGATAGATGTCTATGTTAGGTATTTGAGAAGTAAGATTGATGATGCATTTGGAATTAAGCTTATACATACAGTAAGAGGCGTTGGATACATGATTAAAAGTGACGTATAAGGTGTAAGTTAACCAACTAAAGCGACATATAAGGCGAGGGTTGTATGAATAATGAAGGAAAAAGGGTAACATCCACAGCTAGAAAATTAAAATATATGTGGCTTGCAAAGCTGTTTTCTGCATTCTTGACCGTTGATATTATGATCGCTTTTGTATTTATTGGAGCGAGTGTATATTTTACGGAAAAGCAGGGACTTGGAAGCTTTAAATTTGACAATTCTAGAGCTGTATATAAAGAAGGTGATATTACTGTATATGAAGCATATGGAAGTGGAAATATCAGTAAAAAGGTACAACTGTTATTTGATAGTGATTTGAAAATTGTAACATATCAAGTTGCGGATGACGAAGGCTTACACGATGTCATTCGTTTAGATACGGTTATCAGTATCTTGAATACGGTTGCAATATGGCTGGTGTGTATTCAATTATTTGTTTTGATTGGAGAACTTTTTTCAAGTTCGAGGCAGATTAGAAGAAGGCTGCAGCCACTTAATGATCTAGCACAGACGACTAGCAGATTGAGTAATATTTCATTTGACGAGACCAAAGTCCATAATCTAGAAGATGCAATTGCTAAAATATCGCCAACGGGTCCCAATGGTACATTGAACACAACGGATGCAGATTTAAAAGGATTAGAAAAGGCAATCAATAGTTTGTTAGAAAGAATGAGAGAATCTTATAGGCAGCAGTCAAGATTTGTTTCAGATGCCTCACATGAGCTGAGAACCCCTATTGCAGTTATTCAAGGATATGTAAATATGCTTGATAGATGGGGAAAAGAGGACGAAACGATATTAAATGAGTCTATTGAAGCTATTAAAAATGAGTCTGAACAAATGAAAAAACTGGTTGAACAATTATTATTTCTTGCAAGAGGTGATAGCGGTAGAAATCAGCTTAATTTCGAAACTTTTTCACTAAATGATATGATGCAGGAAGTATATGAAGAATCGTTGATGATAGATGAGAAACATATGTATGAATTTAAGGGTGATAGTGAAGCTTTTGTTTACGCAGATATTTCTATGCTCAAACAGACAGCCAGAATTCTGGTTGAAAATGCAGCAAAATACACACTTGTAAAAGATGTGATTTCATTAAGATGTGGAATTAACGTGGATGGTATATCCTATTTTTCTGTTCAAGATAATGGGATAGGAATGAAGGAAAGCGATGTTAGCCACGTATTTGAAAGATTCTATCGTTCAGATGTAGCCAGAGATAAGAAAACTGGCGGTACTGGTTTGGGACTTTCTATTGCAAAGTGGATAATAGAGAAACATGAGGGCTATTTTGAAGTACTTAGTCGTGAGGAAATTGGTACACGAATTTCTGTAGTACTGCCCTTGAAAACAATTGGTTGACGGTCAACAATGATAGTCGTATAATTACTAAGATATACGTCTGTTATAGCGATGAAAATTAATGGGTATAATATAAAAATATAATATCAAAATGAAATAACAGTATAGCTTATAGGAATGGCTTATATTATTAGAATATTTAGATAGAGTATAGGGGAACTAGAGAATTTATGCAAAGAGATGGAATGTTAAAAACAATTTGGAGGGTGTTATATCCCTACATTGTATACTTTGCGATTACAGTTATAGTAGAGCTTTTATTGATTATTCCTGAATGCATGAGAATAATTGCAAATACGCATACGGCTGACTATTCACAGATATACGAAGAGGTTAATCAAATTATATATGGAAAAGCAATGTTTCTTACATTTATAAGTGGATTGATTACGATACCGGTTATGTATTTGTTTTTTTTCTTAGACAAGAAAAAATATAGAGATAGACATATGGTTATAAGTTATGTCTCATTGCCATTTTGCTCGTATATATACGCCGCATTATTTGGAATATTTGGATGTCTATCACTTAATAATCTCATTGATATAACTGGAATTATTAATTATTCACCGACCTATCAGGAATTATCTGATAAAGTTTTTGGTGGTGATTTTTTTATGGTCTTTTTAACGACAGTATGTATGGCTCCTATTTTAGAGGAACTATTGTTTAGAGGATTGATTTATAAAAGGATCAGGACGATCTGTAAGCCTTTTATAGCAGCAATCATTTCAAGCTTGGCATTTGGAATTACCCATGGTAATTTAGTGCAGTTTGTATATGCGTTTTTTGCAGGGATGCTTTTGGCATATGTTTATGAGAAGTATAAAAATATATGGGCTCCAATTATTTTCCACGTATGTGCGAATTTAATATCAATAATTGGAACTGATGTAATGGATGGAATTCAATATATTTGGATAAAAGTAGTACTGTTTGTTTTAGAGACGGTCGTACTATTTGTTATATATAGGATAATTGATTGTAAGGTTAATCGAAAGACGAAACCTATAATCAGCGAATCACAAGTCCTTTGAAGAGGACGGACAGGAGTTATAAAGTGTACGATAGTATAATTATAGGGGCTGGCTGTGCAGGAGCGACGGTTGCTCGAAAATTAGCAGAAGATGGTGGACAAAATGTACTGGTTTTAGAAAAAAGAGATCATATTGCAGGGAATTGTTATGATATGCTAGATGAATACGGAGTTTTAGTACATGAATATGGACCACATATTTTCCATACAAATGACAAAATCGTTTATGATTATTTATCTAGATTTACAAAGTGGTATGGATATCAGCATGAAGTAGTTGCCAATGTGTACGGAAAATTAATTCCAGTACCATTTAATCTAAATACTTTGAAATTAGTATATGGAGATGAAAAGGCAGCTGAACTTACAACTAAGCTTGTTGAAAATTATGGTATGGAAACGAAGGTTCCTATATTAGAATTAATGAATAGTGATGATGAGGATATCAATGGGATTGCATATTATGTATATAATAGTATATTCCTTAGATATACAATGAAACAATGGGGACAAAAGCCGGAGGACATTGATCCAGCAGTAACTGGAAGAGTCCCAGTATTTATTTCGTATGATAATAGATATTTTCAAGATAAATATCAAGGAATGCCTCTTCATGGTTATACTACTATGTTTGAGAATATGCTAAATTATAAGAATATTACCGTAAAACTTGGCACTGATGCTAAGGAGTGC
>Ga0302165_10000662_pt1 | contig 12358 bp, 7 predicted proteins | sample I_Fen_E3_2_FD_193499 | JGI IMG/M metagenome (GOLD analysis project Ga0302165, IMG submission 193499) | Peat permafrost microbial communities from Stordalen Mire near Abisko, Sweden - I_Fen_E3_2 | ecosystem: Environmental > Terrestrial > Soil > Wetlands > Permafrost | place: Sweden: Abisko...
AAAATCAAATGAATCCTCTTAGGTTCTTCAATCGTTAAATATGTTTTTAGAAAGTATTATTTAGTTTTTCCCAAACTCTGATAACTTCAATCCCTTATTACGATCAAGCACCATTCCAACACTCCAGCTGTTTGAGAATAAAAGGAGTGGATTGCCTTTTAGATCTTTGACTTTTTTCATATCTGAAGTTCCAACAATTTTACTAACATCGATTTCTTCTTTGTTATCAATCCAACGAATATGTTCAAATGGTAATGTGTCGAGACGAACGTCAACGTTGTATTCATTTTCAAGTCTGTATTTTAATACTTCAAATTGCAATACACCAACTACGCCAACAATGATTTCTTCCATTCCCGTATTAAATTCCTGGAATATTTGAATTGCACCTTCTTGGGCAATCTGACTGATCCCCTTCATAAACTGTTTACGCTTCATTGTATCTAACTGCGTAACTCTTGCAAAATGCTCTGGTGCAAATGTAGGTATGCCATCAAATTCGAATTTATCATTTGAGATACAGATTGTATCCCCAATCGAGAAAATTCCTGGATCAAATACGCCAATAATATCGCCGGCATATGCTTCCTGCACTATGTGACGTTCTTCCGCCATCATCTGCTGTGGTTGAGAAAGCTTCAGTTTTCTACCACCTTGAACATGATAGACTTCCATCCCAGCTTCAAACTTGCCTGAGCAGATACGCATAAATGCGATTCTATCTCGGTGCATTTTATTCATGTTAGCCTGTATTTTAAATACAAAAGCTGAAAAGTCATCTGAAAATGGATCAATAATCCCCTTACTTGAGTTTCTTGATAACGGAGATGACGTCATTTTGAGGAAATGCTTCAAAAAGGTTTCAATACCAAAGTTCGTAAGCGCCGATCCGAAAAATACTGGTGAAAGATTACCAGCTTGCACTTCTTTGATATCAAAATCATCACTTGCACCATCTAAAAGTTCAAGATCTTCTTTTAATTTATTATAAAATGACTCTCCAATTTCCTTCTTCAAACTTTCATCATCAATTGAAAGATTCTTAGTTGCAACTTCTTTCTGACCATTCATTGCCGCTGTATAAGAAAGAACACATCTGTCATTTCTATCATATACACCCTTAAATTCTTTTCCACAGCCTATTGGCCAATTCACTGGACATGTTCTAATTCCAAGAACTGTTTCGATTTCGTCAAGAAGTTCAAATGGATCATTAGCCTCACGGTCCATTTTATTTATGAATGTAAATATAGGAATATGTCTCATGACACATACCTTAAAAAGCTTAATTGTCTGTTTTTCAACACCTTTTGATGCATCAATAACCATGACTGCTGAGTCAGCTGCCATAAGTGTACGGTATGTATCCTCAGAGAAATCCTGATGTCCCGGTGTATCCAAAATATTAATGCAATATCCATCATAGTTAAATTGAAGTACGGATGAAGTTACAGAAATACCTCTTTCTTTTTCTATTTCCATCCAGTCAGATACTGCATGCTTTGCCGTCCTCTTACCCTTTACAGAACCTGCTAAATTAATCGCACCTCCATAGAGTAAAAATTTCTCAGTCAATGTTGTTTTACCAGCATCTGGATGAGATATAATTGCAAATGTTCTTCTTTTCTTAATTTCATTTATATTATTAGACACAGTTATTTCCTCCTAAAACCTCTTGTAACGCTATTTGTTTGTAACTATAACATGAATACTCTATCTAAACTATTTTTATGATATTTTATATACTATTGAAAGCTAATATGAATATACATGATTTCGCTAGGACTTCCTACTCTAATTGGCACTGCCCAATCTCCAACGCCTGAACTTACGAGTGTCTGCATATCTCCCGTTTTATATTCCCCATACCAAGGCTGTATTTTCAGGAAATCAAAAATATAGGTTGGAAATATCTGTCCAGCGTGTGTATGACCAGATAGCTGCAAATCCGCACCTTGTGCTGCGACCTTTTTCATATCTTTATAAATTGGCTCATGATCCAGTAAAATTACCGGCAACGTTTCAGTCTCTACACCCTGCATTAACTGGGTTATATCCATTCTTCCATTTGTTCTATCTTTTCTTCCTACAAGGATAAATTTATTATCTATAGTAACCACTTTATCATCTATTACCTGAATTCCGGCATTTGTAAAATAACTTTCCTGCTTTGCGTCATCATCCAAATAGCATTCATGATTACCAAGTACAAAATACACACCATATTTTGCTGTAAGACCTTTTAAGATTTCACTGGCCTCTTCTTTTAACAGCTCTGTAGTGCCATCATCAAAGAAATCACCGCCTAAGAATATCACATCTGGGTTAGCCGCATTAATTTTGTCCACAATTGTCTGTAGTTCAGCCGCACCAACAGCACAACCCATGTGAGCATCTGAAATAAATACAGCATTAAGACCATCTATTGTTGATTCTTTCTTATCAAGTGTTACATTATAATCAATCACTTTATAATTTTTTGCATTCATAAAACCATACATTGTAATGATTGATGCTGTAATTGCTGCAATCATACCACACCGGTATACAAAATTAGCAAGCCATCTTGACACCTTGTGAAATGGAATCACTTTGGCTAATTGTCGAAAGATATCTCTTATTATAAACATAATTATTGAGTATAAACAAAAGCTTGCCGTAAATCCAGCAATATACTCAATCACAGTGGAAGCTCTACCATTATGCTGACCCGTAAAAAATAGCAGGAAATTTAAAATCAGTACAAATGTAAAAAAGCACTGAAATACCCAAAAAATTATAATTAATACTTTGCTATTTTCTTCCTTAATAAGCTTGTTGTAATTCAGTCCAACATAAAAATTAGCAAGTACTAGTAACGTAACAATAAGTATAATTACAAATGCTGACATATGCATATGTTATATTTTCTCCCTCTCGTAAAACTATCGATTTTAGATAGTTAATCAATTTTAATCAGTCTCAATGAGAATAACCTATTTATTATACTTATTATTAGGAAAAAATGCAATAATAAAGGAGCAGAATTTTCTGCTCCTCTAATGAATTATCTAATATACTTCAATTATTTATACTTATTATTCCTTTAATTCATTTATTTGTCCATCTGCACTTGTTTTTGCATCTGCACTTTCCCTTTTTCTTCTTGAAATCACACCGCCCATTTTACCTGTTTCCTTAGCCGACAATGACTTCCATCCTTTTTCCATTGCTTTATCTAATATACCTAATTCTTCTGCAACTTCATATTTCAGAATGTCTTTTTGATCGATTTCAACTTCTATTCCATTGTGATTAAAATACGCTTTGGGAACATTATTTTTCTTCGTCATAAAAATATCACCTCTAATTTTTTGCATTTTTGCATCTATATATTTAGAAAGTATTTCCATGCTAAGAACTTTTATTCCGAAATCTTCAAAGTTCGTAAATTGGTTAGACCATTATAACCAAATCTCCTCGTTTCTTTCAAAGGAATATATTATTTTCTGACTAACTGCTTTTCCTGTAAGTTGTTCTATTGCCTGTGAATAATAGTCCAGTTGTACTTTATACCTATCAATCAACATTTGTTTTCCAGGGTCACCACTTGGAACATGATCTGTCTTATAATCTAATATTACGATTTTACCATCCTCTTCAAAATATAAATCGATTACCCCCTGAATCAAAATCAATTCACCTTTTTCCGGTTCAATCCCATATACAAATTGCTGCTCTCGTCTGAGCGTATTTCCATATTCAGATTTAATTCTTTTTCCTATGGCACTATTGCAAAAAGCGAATATCTTGGTAATATCTATTACATCAAACTGCTCCTGCATAATCTTATGCGAATCCTTTAGTGATTTTAGACACTCTGCCACTTTTTCAGCAGAATCACTATAATCGTAATTGAAGCACTCCATAACTCTATGATATGCAGTACCTCTTTCAGCTCCTTGCAGTTTCTGCTCACCAGCAATAAACTTCGGTATAATTGCAGTTTCTTCGTTTAATTCTTTAAATTCGGATTCATATATAATCTCATCTGTTTCCTCCGCTTGATGCTGCATCTTCTTAAGCTCAGAGACTGTCATCTTACCTTTCATATTTGTTGCATTCTTGTAAGGATATATGTATTCTTTTTTCAGATTCGGATTTTCTAGATGTTTGATGCTGGCAGGCTCTGCGCTATCATCGTCTGAGTTAGCATTGTCCAAGTTATCATTGTCCAAGTTATCATCGTCCAAGTTATCATCGCCCGCGTTAGCATTGTCTAAGTTATAGTTATCATTTTCTAAGTTCGTGCTATCTGTTTGTTCATAATCAAGTACATCGAAATTATATGCCTTCTCTTGTCGTAAGATCTCTTCGACACTGATCAATTTCACATCAAACTTCCCGGAATTCCCAGATTTTTTCATTGCAGTTGGCGCGACTAATTCAAAATAATTATTACTCTTCTCTAAATCAGCAAATGAGTATGCCGAATCATCTTCATCTAGCGCTGCTGCCTTATTCATCCATACATCATATGTTTTTTCGGGATTTTTAACTGTGCCAATCATAATCAGTTTTTCTTTTGCTCGTGTTAATGCTACGTAGAGCACTCTCAATTCTTCATACATATTATCAAGTCTAATCTTAAGCCCAATCGCATTCTTAATTACAGTTGGAGATTTCGTTCTCTTTTCAAGATTAACTGCAGAAGTACCGATGCCCAATTCTGCATCAATTACAACGCTTGCAGCTGCATCTCTATTATTAAAAGATTTACTCATTCCCGCAAGTACAACGATTGGAAATTCGAGACCTTTACTCTTATGAATACTCATGATTCTAACAAGATTTTCATTTTCACCGAGTAATGTTGCCTCTCCGTAATCCACATCATATTTTTTAAGTTTATCAATATATCTTAAGAAATTGAAAAGCCCTCGATAGCTAGTGCTCTCATATGATTTTGCCTTCTCTATCAGCATATCTAGATTAGCCTGCCTCTTAATTCCCGCAGGCATGGTTCCTGTATAATCGTAATATCCTGTATCATATACCATCTGCCATATAAGGTCATGAATATCAGTATAAATGCTTATTTTACGATATTTATCAAGGTTCATCAAAAATTGTTCAATTTTCCCTATGATAATTAAATCAGTCCCTTGATATCCAATCACTGATTGATATAATTTTACATCCTTACTTTCTTTTCTGATTTCAGCCAATTCCTGCGATGTGAAATTGCCGAAGTATGAGGTCAGCACTGCTGCTAATGGAATATCCTGAATTGGATTATCAATTACTGCAAGAAAGCAAAGTAATAACTTAATTTCTCGAGTATTAAAATAACCACTTGAAGTATCCGAAAAAGCTGGAATTCCAAAGTTCATTAACACATTCACAAATGTATCTGCCCATCCTCTAACCGTCCTTGTAAGTATTACAATATCCTTATATTGCGCTTGCCTGTAAGCTTTTATCTTAGAATCATATATCTTTTGGCCACTATCTGGATTGGTAAGTTGTTTAATTCTTACTGCGATCTCTTTCGCCTCAAGTTCACGGTCAACCAATTCCTGCTCTTCTTCATCAGTTTCTTGTAATTTTTTTACATTTTCTTCAGTTTGTTCTTGATTTTCGCTTGGTTTTGTATTCACAATAATCACTTCTGTATCACCACCAATACGGGTCAAATCTGCAGTGTCTGGTATCTGATATTCCATGCCGGTATTTAACATTACATTTTCATCGTACTCTATTCCCCCAAAATAATCTTTCATAACATGAAAAAATACATCGTTTATGCTCATCAATACGTTATTTCGGCTTCTGAAATTCTTTCTCAGCTCAATTTTTTGATTCAAGCTATCCTCTTCGGAATACTTGTTATACTTTTCAATAAAAAGTTCTGGTCTTGCAAGTCTGAATTTGTATATGCTCTGTTTCACATCACCAACCATGAACATATTATTTTTTTTGGCATCTGTTCTACCCTTTGATATGCTATATAGTATCTGCTCTTGAAGTAGGTTACTGTCCTGGTATTCATCGATTAAAATCTCTTCATAAAAACTGCTTAGTCGGTTCGCAACATCTGAAAAAACAAGCGTTCCATTTTCATTCTTCACAAGTATATCAAGTGCCAAATGCTCCATATCATTAAAATCAATGATATTCTTTTCCTTTTTTGCCGCTTTCATGTCCTCATAAAATCTGATTGCAAGTTCAATCAGGACATTAATCGAAGAGATATTTATCAAAATATCCTCAAAGTTTTGCTCCATTGACTGCTTAAAAATCTTCTTTTGCAAATCTCCAATTACTTTTTTATATTGATCTCTGTAAAATTTTACATATTCTTTCTTCTCCGGATCGACTTCGGTACCTTTTTTGCCAGAAAGCCTCTCAAATGATACATTGTTAATCATTGTGCCAAGTTCTTCAAATGTTTGCGCTTCTAACATATTTATAATATTAGCTTGATCTGAAGCAATCATCGGTTCATACATATCCGGCCCACCGGTTTCCTTGCAAATAACTTCCAGTTTCGAATATTTTTTTTCGTAATCAACAATTATTTTTTTCACATAATCAGTCATGTATTCAACCGCTATATTGTCATTAAGCATTGTTTCATTAGTGATTTCATATGATTTTTTACAATTTTCAAGCCACATAAGTGGCCATGGATAACTTCTAGAAAAATTATATACTTTATAAATCAATTCTTCTATTGCCACATCACTTTTTCCAGCACCGTATGAATCTACAAAATCAAAGTATTCTCTTCTGTCACTTTCATAGTATTCTTCAAGTATTTTACCCATCACATCTGCTTCTAGGAGCTTAAGTTCCCCTTCATCAGCAGTACGAAATCCTGGATCTATATCTGCACTCGTAAAATTATTTCTAACAATATTAAGACAAAAGCTATCTATCGTTGTTATCTGAGCATTGTGAATTAGGGTCAGTTGCTTTTGAAGTTTCTCGTCCTCTGGATTTAATTCCAATCGTTCTTCAATTGCTTCGCTAATACGTTGACGCATTTCACCAGCTGCTGCCTTTGTAAATGTAACAACTACCAACTTATCGATATCTATATTCTTATCTGGATCAGTTACCATCTTAATAATACGTTCTACAAGCACTGCTGTTTTTCCAGAACCTGCGGCGGCTGAGACTAGGATGTTCCTATGATGTAACTCTATTACTTTTTTCTGCTCATCTGTCCAATTTCTAGCCATTCTAGTCTACTCCTTTCCATTATCTTTTTCATATATCCTTGTCCACAATGTTTCATCGTCAAATTGCTTCAATTTTCTATATTCCATACCTGGCAAATCTTCATAAAAACCGCATACTGCATTATACTGACAATAAGTGCAGGAACAAGACTTCTTATCCTTGTACGGATTAATTGAAATACATCCTTTTACGATATCTGTAGACATCTGTTTCATCTTGTCATAAACAAAGCCGTCAAGGACCTTAAATTGCTGACTTGAAATTGTATTTCTAGTACTTGCAACTTCTCCATCTTTGCTATATTTAACCGGAATCACTTTAGACTTTCCTGTTTCCACAATATTGTCAAACTTCTTTACTACATTTTTATCGCTATTAATCAGACCTTTTGTACATAACTGTTCAAGAATCCTCGCCTCCGTTGATTCCTGATCTTCATTTTCTTTCTCTACGATGGGGTCGTCAATATTATAGTATAAAACACCTGCTGGAACGATTTTCTTACCTGCATAACTTTTTTCTTCAATTTCAATGGCTGCCTTCATATATGCCATCAGTTGAAGTTTCAAACCATAATAAGTCTTTAATAGTTCAAAATCGGAATGTCCCGATTTGTAATCGATTATTTTAACGTATACATTCTCATCATCTTCACAAATATCAATTCTATCAATTTTTCCATGAAGAATCATTCTTGCCTCGTTTGGAAGATCTTCGGCCGCCAGTTCAAATGGCACTTCAAAAGCCTCAGGTTCGAATTCACCATGTTCAAGTTGTTTCCCCATTGCCCATATTGTTCTGTCTGCTATATCTGTGAGTCTATTTACGATGTATTCATTACGTTTACTGTCTTGCATAATTGTGTTTCCATAATCATATGTAACCTCAACCACACAATCTGTAACCAGCTTCTTTCGCTCACTTTCACTTAACTTTGAGAAATTACTATGATTCACCTTTAGTGTTGTAGAGATTTTTTCAAGTACACTATGTAAAATTGTTCCCACATCACGTATCTCCAATTGATACTCTTCACGTTCTACTAAAGACAAACCATAATTAAGGAAATGTGCATACTCGCATGCTGCAAAGCTTTCTATTCTTGTGACACTTCCATATATATCTTTTCCATAGAGTGAAATAGCAGTCGCCTCACTAATCGTTTGGATACAGTTTTCCTGACTCCAAATCAGCTCTGACTTTGGAATCTGTACATATCTAAACGAGCTGTCAGCACCTTTAGCATCAATCATCTTCACAAATGGGAACATTTTTTTAATGGTATGAACCAAATAGGATGGTCTTATCCCTTTTCCATTCATATCATTCTTTGAATATGAAATATATAATTTTTGACTCGGTTTTGTCATATTAAGATACAAATAGAACTTCTGAATAAAAGCTTTTTCCCTGGCAGACGGTGCCAGCTTCACCTTTAGTTCTTCTAGACTCTCCCTATCAAATTCTGATAATATTCCATGGTTTTCACTTTTCTTTGGAACGATTCCATCATTTACACCTACAAAAAACAAAACTTTAATATTCTCGAGTCTTGTTCTTTCAATATCACCAACTACCACGCTATCGGCCGATGGTGGAATGAGCCCTATTTTTATATCCTCAAATCCTGCATCTAGTATCTGAGCGAATTCTTTGATGTGCATCTTTTCTTCACCAAGAAGTTCAACCATCTTATCGAATAGATCCATAACTTTCTTGTATATCTGCTTAAACTCCCCACTTCTACTCTTATCTCCAGATTTTTCAAACATATCCGTATATGCCGTCAACTTCGTTTGTATATTCATTGATACAACAAATTCATAGATAGCCAAAATATATGTGTTTACATTGGCATCTTTATCCTTGAGCTTTTCATTCAATGTTTCAAGTGACTTTACCACACGTTTTCTGATTAAATTGACCTTTTCTAAATCAGCTTTCTCCCCTCTGGAATTCCTGAAATTTCTAACCCACTTTTCTCTCCACTTTTTCGAACCACGAATCCCCATTGCAAGACAATAATTTTCAAGTTCATCTATATCATTTCGATCAATATCAGTAAATCCTGTTTTTAGATATCTAAAAACGCCATCATAAGAATATCCTTTTTCAATTGTTTCAAGTGCACTTCTTAAAAATTCAACAAATGGATTTCCCATGATTGAACGTTTATTATCAATAAAACTAGAAATGTTATTTTGATTAAAAATATTTGCTGCTATATCACCATAAGTTTCTATATCGGCAGTAACTACAGCTATATCTCTATACCGGAAACCATTTTCAGATGTAAGGCACATTATCTGCCCTGCTATGAAGCTAATTTCCTCTTTCGGATTCATACCCTCAAAAATCAACAAAGATTCAGGAACTTCCTCATATCTTTTACCATTAAATCGAAACAAGTTCTTTTCAAGGAAGGATAAATCTGGCGAATCTTTTAATCTATAGCAATCAGCATCGTTTAGAATGATATGATTCTCAATCTTAACTTGCTGTTTTTCAGCTATTTCAGTCAACTTTGCAATTGTTTCTTTGCTTAGAAAGAATATATTTTGCATACCATTATGAACATTTATTTTTTCGTTTCCATCAATTGTTACTGTAATACATACTTTCTTGGCATTTTTAAGCAATATTCCAAGTAGCTTGTATTGAATTGGCGTAAATCCTGTGAAACCATCAATTGCAATCACACTATTCTTTATTAATTGAGAATCTTCAATCACACCACAAAGTACATCGAGAATTTCCTCAGCTGTTATGTATTTTTCATCAATAAATTTTTTAAATGCCAAATAAATCATCTGTACATCAGATAATTTACCATTCAAGAGTGGATTGTCAGATATTCTTTCACCCAACTCTTTTACCTGCTGTGGGTTTATTGCGTACTGCAATAATTCTGAAATAATTGACTTCATCTCAGATACAAACCCTATTTTGTTAATGTTATTACCAAATATCTTCAAATCTTTTTTATTAGTCTCAAGTACTTTTCGAACGATAAGATTCTTACCGGTATCATCAAGAACTTTCGTCTCTCCACCACCTATTTCTGAAAATACCCGAAACGCGAGGCGTTGAAAACTTACGATATCAATATTCATAATTCCACGGCGTGGGTGCATTGAAACCAACTTTTTTTGTGTCTCCATTGTATATTGTTCTGGCACGATAACCCAAAAATTATCCTGTGGATTATCTATTGAATCTTGAATCATACGACTATATAAATGATACGACTTCCCCGAACCGGAGCCACCTAAAATCAGCTGTAATGACATACTTTTAACTCCTATCCATCTGCTTTAGCAGACCTTAAAATCAAGATGGTGAAAAATATCATTTCATTTTCCTGTTTGATTTCAAACTATCTGTAGACATACTAAACAAAATTGTAAAATAAATAAATTTATCTTAGTATATCATTTTTTCTTTTATATACCTATCATATTTTAGAATTTTTTTAATATTATATAATAATCGAATTAAGAGGTTTTGCTTATGAATTCACAAACGCGGATTATTGTAATCAAGCTTAAAGAGCTCGTATTTAAGGTACTTCTTGTAATACTTGCCATTGTACTGATACTATTTTTAATAATTTCATTTTCAAACAAATCCACCGAAACGAGTTCCTCCGTTTCTAACTCAAAATACACTGCTGGAGTTTATTCTTCTCATGTGACACTTAACGGAAACCCAATAGATATTCAAGTTACTGTTGATAAAGATAATATAAATAATATTAAAATGGTCAATGTATCTGAATCGGTAACAACCATGTATCCACTTATCCAATCCTCATTTGATGAGATTGCTGCGAAAGTTTGTGAAACTGGTTCTACTAAAAATATTACATATTCTGCGGAAAACAAATATACATCGACTATATTATTGAAAGCAATTGAATCAGCCTTAGCAAAATGTACTATTAATTAACTAAAAATCCCATTCCTATAACAATTTATTAAATGTTATAGGAATGGGACTTTTAAGTTTATAGGAATATCGAATAAATTTATCATATAATTTTTTTATTTTTATACCGTGATATAAGTGTTATATCTAAATTTGCGAAGTCTTTCTTCCATCTTGATTGCATTTGCAAGGAATCGAAATGCTCCTACTTGAACTTTATAGATTCCCTCGTCATAAACTATAAATGCTGGAAAGCCTTCAATTAACAAAGCATTTAACATTCTATCAGCTGATTCTTTATTTCTATATGCGCCAACTTGGACACGATATAATTTCTCGCCAAGGTCACCATCATTATTCTCATCGAATTTCCATGGTTTATTCTCGCGTGTATCCATATCGCGACCATTCATATCACGATTATTCATATCACGATTATTCATATCACGACTATCCATATCACGACTATCCATATCACGACTGTCCATATCGCGACCGTCCATGTCACGTTCATTATCATCTTGACTATCTTGATTCCCGTTTTCCACACTATTCAAATAGCTAGTTGTTTGACTCTTAGGATTAATTGTACTCAAAACTCCATCTGCAATAGCTTTTGCAATTGCATCAAAGTTATTATCAAACAGTTCATTGTCGTTTTTATTATTAATAAATCCTACTTCCGTAAGTACCGATGGCATCTTGGTACGTTTAAGAACAACCAAATTAGGTCTTTCATCAATGCCAAGATTCTTAAATCCTACTTTTTCAAGTTCTGCATTGATGTTTCTTGCCATTTTAGCTTTTATTCCACTATCATCATAGACTAATGATTGAGCACCCGTATATTGACCTGGTATATCTGAAGAATTTCTATGAATTGATAGGAAATAATCCGCTCCAGCGTTGTTTGCATCTGTTGCCTTTTTAAATGGTGTTTCATATTCATCAGTTGTTCTAATATAATATACGTCTACCCCATTTTTCTCAAGTTCTTTACCAACAGCATTTGCTAACCTTAGTGTATCATCTTTTTCTTTTCTATTGCCGAATACAGCACCACTATCACTTCCACCGTGCCCAGCGTCAACCGCTACTTTATATTGTGCCAATTTAACTCCTATCTATCTGACTTTGCAGATTTATATTCCGTATTCATATATTAATTTATGCACAAAATTTCTATCTGATACTTGAAAAGTAT
>Ga0302165_10000663_pt1 | contig 12343 bp, 10 predicted proteins | sample I_Fen_E3_2_FD_193499 | JGI IMG/M metagenome (GOLD analysis project Ga0302165, IMG submission 193499) | Peat permafrost microbial communities from Stordalen Mire near Abisko, Sweden - I_Fen_E3_2 | ecosystem: Environmental > Terrestrial > Soil > Wetlands > Permafrost | place: Sweden: Abisko...
AAGCATACCCCGATAACTATGTAATTATTGGGGGTACTGCTTGCGATTTGATCTTAGACGAAGCTGGCTTTATTCCCCGAGCAACAAAAGACATTGATATTATTCTAATCGTGGAGGCATTGAACACTGAATTCGTAAAAAAGTTTTGGCAGTTTGTTGTAGACGGAGAGTATGAACTTAAGGAAAAAAACGATGATGAACGTAAGTATTATCGTTTTATGAAGCCAAAAAATACCGAATTTCCATTTCAAATAGAATTGTTTGCTAGAAATCCGGACTTATTAGACTTTGACGAACAATCACACCTTACTCCCATTCCCGTAGATGATGATTTAACGAGTCTTTCAGCCATTTTAATGAATGATGACTATTATCACTACATGTTGGAACATAGTGTGCTTGAAAATGGATTACACCTTGCTAATATAGAAGCATTGATTTGCCTAAAAGCAAAAGCACATCTTGAAATTGCGGATCGGATAGCCAGCGGAAGTAAAGAAGATGTTAAACAATTACGTAAACACAAGGGTGATGTATTTAGGCTGGCGGTAATGTTGACTGCAACCGATGTATTTAAACTTCCGGAAAGTGTGAAAGCTCACATGCAAGCTTTTATGGATATCGTTAAAAAGGATTTACCTGACAAAGCCATTTTCAAAGAAATGGGACTGAGTTCAACATCGGCTGATGACGTTTTGAATCAGCTTATCAAAAGCTTTGAATTGAATTTCGAAGCTAAATAGTTAGCTTCAAAAGATATTTATAGTAATAGCCTGATAAGTCATGAAACAAGACAATTTCAATGAATCTGTACACTATTTGTACCTCAATGCATTTAGACCACTGATATAATACAAGTTATATTTTCTGTATCGGAAAGTAAATACAATTATCAATAATCCTATTACCAATCAAGACGTTCAATACGAACGTCTTTTATTTTGCAAAACACTCAACTTCAATTAAAAATCTTAGAATAAAATAATCCACCACAGGCATTTAGGTTCTAAAATCAGTTTACACAGATCAACAAGGCTAACACTGCCAGAATTGTCATTCGACAAATCATCCTTTAGTACCCCAAAAAGTCATTTCAGGACTCAAAATCTCCATTTCGGTAAGCACAAAGCTCAAAAGACTGTTTAATAACATAATTTTGCACCATAAAATAATAGAGCAAATTTATGAAACAACTAATTCTATCAGTATCCATGTATTTACTGTTTATTCCGTTGGCTTTTGCACAATCGAGCAAACCTGTTAGACTTTCACTAAGAGATTGTGTGAAGCAGGCTGTTGAGAAAAATGTAAATGTACAAACAGCTAAAATTGACAAAGAAATCGGAAATGCAAAAAAGGACGAAGCTAAGGCATCCTTGTATCCCAAGATCAACCTGAATACCAATTTTACCGATAATGTGAAGTTACAATCAATAATGATTGATGGATCACTTGTAGGAGCTCCGGGGACACAAATACCATTTACAATGGGTAGTAAATACAGCGCAACTGAAGTATTGACTATTAGTCAGACAATTTACAACCAAACAGCAATAACAGCCTTGAAGCTGGCAAAAAAAGCAAATGAAACATATGACCTGAATGTCCGCAAATCAAAAGAAGAAGTTGGAATTCAGGTAGCTAAAATGTATGCTCTTGCACTGACTACTATTGAACAACAAAAGTTGATTGAAAGCAATATTGATCGGAGCGAACGACTGAAAAAGATTACTCAGGTAACGATAGAAGCTGGCATTGGAAAGCAAATTGACATAGACCGGGTAAACGTGAACATGGAAAACATGTACACACAACTCAGCAATACCAAAGCTGCCTATGAACAGCAAATGAATACCATCAAATACCTGCTTGAAATACCACTAGACACCACTGTTGAACTGACCGATACAGTTGGTACCGAATTACTATCCACCCAGCCAATACTGCTAAATGATTTCTCATCAAATGTAAATATTGAGTTATTAGAATCTCAAAAACAAATAAACAGTCTTAATAAAAGGTTCATCAACGCAGGTTATCTTCCTTCATTATCACTCTCCGGACAGGCCGCTTATCAGGGACAACAAAGTAAGTTCGGTACCTATTTCAATAATAGTTCCGATAATAAATGGTATCCATATGCCAATTTTACAGTTACACTTTCGATCCCTGTATTCGATGGATTTGAACGACGATCCAAAGCAAGACAGGCTGACATGGATTATAGAAAAAGTCAACTGACACTTAACAATACAAAAGAGGCATTGAGTATGGACTACCGAAATGCTTTGAATAGCTATAATAACAATAAAACCAACGTGACACGTCAGAAACAAAACCTGAGTCTGGCTGAAAAAGTGTATCAGGAAACAAGTTTGAAATACAAAGAAGGGGTAGTTACAATGAGTAGCCTGCTACAGGACGAGACCAGCCTTAGTAATGCACAGGACGGATACCTGACTTCCCTCTATAACTTTAAAGATTCCGAATTAAAAATCATGTCGTTAAACGGTGAAATAAACAACTTAATCCAACAATAAACCAACAAGTTCTGAAAAAAACAAACAAGATGAAAAAGAAAACAATCATCATTGCAGGAGTAACAATTGCACTAGTCGGAGTTATGGCTTTAACACTGGCATCCAACAAAAAGGTAATCGACGACCGCAAACAGGTCAAAACAGCCGAAACAAATATAGCTGTAACAGTCGTTTCAACCGAAATGAAAGAAACCAATGGAAATCTGGAATTGGTAGGAACAGCTCAGGCCAGTAAAGAAGTGAATGTTGCTTCCGAAGGTTCGGGTAAAATAGTAAAGGTTAGTTTCAAAATGGGTGATTTTGTTGCTAAAGGAAAAGTTCTGGCTAAAATAGATGATACTTACAAACGTCTGGCATATGAAAATGCTAAACTAACTTACAATAAATGTAAAGAAGATTTGACCCGATATGAGGCATTACGCAAAGGAGATGCAGTTTCCGACATACAATTACGTGACACAAGATTAGCCTATGAAAATGCAGCCATTCAACTTGAAAATGCAAAAAAACAATGGGATGACACAAAAATTATAGCTCCTTTCAGCGGATATATTACGTCTCAAACAACTGAACTTGGAGCATATGTGGTTGCAGGCACAGTGATTGCAGGAATTGCCGATATTTCGGAACTTAAAGTTGTTCTGGACGTTTCCGAGTCGACTGCCTACCAGCTTCATCAGGGACAGCAGATCAGTGTTACTACCGATGTACATCCGGATGCGGACTATAAAGGGAAAATATCAAATATCAGCCCCAAAGCAAGTGCTTCACATACCTATCCTGTCGAAGTACTGATTTCAAATACCGGTAAAGATAAGTTGAAAGCCGGGACTTATGTCAACGTAAGCGTGAATATGGGTAAAAGCGGAAAAGCATTGATGATCCCCCGCGATGCCATTGTGAGCAGCGTAAAAGATCCTTCGGTATATGTCGTTACCAACAATTCAGTCAAACTGGTAAAGATTACCACCGGTCGCAGCTTTAGTTCAGATCTGGAAGTGGTTGCAGGACTGGCACAGGGCGACAAAGTGGTTACCAATGGACAAATCAACTTAACCGAAGGTTCCAAAGTTTCTGTCATCAATTAATTTAATCCAACTATTTTATTATGAAACTCGTCCCGTTCTGACGTGACGAGTTCCATGTGACAATAAAAAAAATAATTCACACATGAATATAGTAGAAACCTCAATAAAGAAACCTTTGATAATCGGCGTAATTTTCACGCTGCTGGCACTCGGAGGATTAATATCATTCAAGCAACTCAACCTTAATTTATTGCCTAAGTTTGAGTTACCCATGCTCACCATTCAAACTGTTTATCCGGGTGCCGGAGCATCAGAAGTGGAAACTACGGTGACTAAAAAAATTGAAGATGCCCTTTCAACACTTGAGAACCTAAAAAAAATCAGTTCAACGTCCATGGAAGGCGTTTCGGTTATCTCTATAGAACTGAATACAGGATCTGATGCCAACCTCGCAGTTCAGGAAGCCCAACGCAAAATATCAGCCATAAAATCGAACCTTCCGTCAGAAGTCAAAGAGTCGTCTATCAATAAAATAGCACTCGACGAAAAAGCTATCCTGACCGTAGCTGCTTCTTCCACATTGCCATCCACACAGTTTTATAAATTAGTGGAAGACAGAATTCAATCCAGGCTGGCTAAACTTCCTGGAGTTGGAGCCGTAAAGATGAGTGGAGGAAAAGAACGCGAAATAAAGGTGAACATCGACGCAGAGAAACTGAAAGCCTATAAGCTGTCCATTATGCAGGTATTGTCTGTTATCCAGTATGCAAACATGGAAATTCCCGCAGGTAATGTGGAAAACAAAGCCTCAGTATACTCCGTTCGTCTGGCAGCAAAATACGCAAGCCTGGACGAACTCCGCAATACGGTCATTGCCACCACCCCTAACGGTGGTAATGTGAAAGTAATGGATGTAGCCGAAGTTGAAGACGGCACAGCCGAACAGAAACTGATTAACCGTATCGATGGACAAGATGCTATTGGTATCTCGATTCAGAAACAGAGTGATGCCAATGCCGTACAAGTATCCGATTTGGCCAAAGCTGAGTTGAAAGCTATTGAAAAAGAATATGCAGCAAACCACGTGAAATTTGAAATTGCAACGGATGATTCGATTTTTACCCGTGCTTCTGCAGATGGAGTGGTAGAAGACCTTATTCTGGCTATTTTGATTGTTGCCATTGTTTGTTTTATCTTCCTGCACAATATCCGTAGCGCCTTGATTGTTATGGTTGCCGTACCGCTTTCTATCATACCAGCGTTTATTGGCATGTATATGCTGGGGTTCACTCTGAATATGATGTCTTTAATGGCCCTCTCGCTGGTAGTAGGTATTCTGGTGGATGACTCCATTGTGGTGATCGAAAACATGTTCAGACACATGGAAATGGGTAAAACCAAATGGCAGGCAGCTATCGATGGTTGTAAACAGATTATGTTTACTGCCATGGCCATAACCTTGGTAATCGTGGTGGTATTCCTTCCCATGGGACTTAGTGGCGGATTGATCGGGAATATTCTGAAAGAGTTTGCTATTCCGATTGTAATTGCGACCATGTGTAGTTTATTGGTATCTTTTACCGTAACGCCACTTTTGATGTCACGCTTTGGAAACATGCCTGATGATAGTCGTCCTACACTTTCAGGACGCTTCTCCCGCTTTATCGAAAGCACCTTTGATTCGGTAAAAAACTGGTACGGAAATGTGCTGGGTTGGGGATTAAAACATAAAGCAACCATACTTGGAGCAACATTGATCCTGTTTTTTGCTTCGTTTGCCTTGATTCCGACAGGATTTATCGGGTTTGCCTTTATGCCGGATACCGATAAGGGAGAATACACCGTGACGCTGGATATGAACCCGCAGGTAACCTTGTATCAGAACAACCAGATTACTATGCAGGCTGAAAAAATAATCAGAAGCATCCCTGAAGTTCAGAGCATATACACGAATGTGGGTATGTCGGAAACCAGTACTAAAAACAATATAACAACCATTTCCGTTAAACTGGTTGAAAAGAGCAAACGTAAACTTGGTGTAACGGATTATGCCACCCTGACAAAAGATAAAATCATGAAACAGATACCGGGTGTTCGGGCACGAGCCGCTGCAACATCTATATCCGGTGGCGCAAATGAACCTATACAGTTTATCGTACAAGGAGCTGACTATGTAAAAGTTCAGGAAACAGCTGCTATGATTTTGCAAACCATACATCGGACTCCGGGAACTGCAGATGCCAAGTATTCAATCGATGATCCCCGTCAAGAGGTTCAGATAAAACTCGACCGGGAGAAAATGGCTACACTAGGTTTATCGGTAAGCGATGTGGGAATAGTTCTTCGAACTTCTTTAAATGGGAATGATGATTCAAAATACTCCGAAGGAAGTAATGAGTACAAGATTCGTATTGGTATCGACAACTTCGACCGTACAAAATCGGATGATGTATCCATGTTGACTTTTGTAAACAAAAAAGGAGAACTGATTGAACTGAAACAGTTTGCTGAAATAGGGTACGGACTAGGGCCTTCTGCATTGGAACGAACCGACCGTATCTCCTCCATAACCGTTAAATCGAATGTGATCGGCCGTCCATCAGGAACAGTAGGCTCCGAAATATCCACAGCCATTGCCGGTAAGATTCCTTCTGGTGTAACCATTAAACCGGGTGGTATGATGGAACAGCAAAGTTCGGCTTTCGGGAGTCTTGGGTTTGCCTTCCTGGCAGCTATTGTATTGATTTACCTGATCATGGTCATACTATACAATTCATTGACAGATCCTTTGATTGTTTTGTTCTCTATTCCATTGTCATTAATCGGAGCATTCCTGGCACTCGCACTGACCATGAACACCCTGAATATATTCAGTATTATCGGATTGATTGTGCTGATCGGTCTGGTGGCCAAGAATGCTATTTTACTGGTCGATTTCACCAATAAAATACGCAAGGACGAAGGATTAAGTACCTTTAGGGCCCTTATTGAAGCAGGAAAAGACCGTATGCGTCCTATCTTAATGACTACTTTCGCCATGATATTCGGGATGATGCCTATCGCTTTGGGTTCGGGTGATGGTGCTGAAATGAAAAACGGCATGGGTTGGGTGATCATTGGAGGATTAGCCAGTTCCATGATCCTCACTCTGGTGGTAGTGCCGGTGGTCTATTATATTTTCGATCGTATCGGCTATAAAGCACGTGTGCGAAGCAGAAAGAGACTGGTCAAAAAGGTATTAGCCAGACAGCTCGAAGCCAGCATAGCATAAATCGAAGTTACAGACAACGACTATGCTTTTAGAGTATAGTCGTTGTTGTTTTACAATCAATCCCTGATGCACATCAGGCAATAAAGCAACAGAATATGGACCAAATAGAAGAAAAAATTTCAAGAATATTGAAGTATATGGGAATCCCAAACGAAGAGGTCAGGACGGATGCTTCATTTGTCAAAGACTTTGATTTTAATGAATTTCAATTCAACTGTCTGGTATATTATATAATTAATTATTTTGATATCCCTGTAAGTGAATGCGAATATCCACAACTTGCTACAATAGGCACTACAAAGAACTTTATAAGAAGTAAAAAAAGTATTTGACAGTTTTAGTTTGAATAAATAAAAAAAGCTATTAGTTATTAGCCATTGCATCCGAAAACAACATTTATTGTTGTATTTTTATCGTCAAAATCTAATAAGATATGAAACACAAAGATTTTCACCCATTCACCAGTATATCGGCTCTCAGACTATCATTAACGATAAGTATTCTCCTGGATGCCATTTTGTTTTTAGGATATATATACAATAAAAGCTTTGGTCAGATAAGCGGATTCAGGCTTATATTTTCTTTCTTTTCCGATTTTGTTATGTTTTACCTGCTGTATACGTTTAACTTTAAAACAATCCTGCAGAACTGGAAAAAGCCAATAAAAGGATGGATTATAATTGGAGGGTCACTGATCATTGCAATTGTTCTAAGTCTGTCTTTTTCGAAATTCGCCATTCAATTTTTACCGTCAATTCCTTTTGCTGACTCCTTTTTGTTTATTACAAACCTTGTTAAAGGCTTAATCATATATGTTATGGTCTTATTATCAACATTTTTATTCTATTCTGTTGATCAACGCCAACAAACTTTACTTGAAAATGAAAGACTCATTGCAGACAATATCCGTATTCGTTATGAAGTATTGAAAAACCAGGTTGATCCTCATTTCCTATTCAACTCATTGAATACGCTCGACGGACTTATTGGCATGGATACTTATAAAGCCCACGAATATGTACAAAATTTATCACAGGTATTCCGCTATGCCATCAGCAATAAGGAAATAATGTATCTCAATGAGGAACTTAATTTTACAGAATCGTACGCCCACCTTATGAAAATACGATATGGTGACAACTTTCAGATTAAGTATAAAATTGATGAAAAATATAAGAGCTGGTATATTATGCCCATTAGCCTGCAGTTATTGGTAGAAAATGCCGTAAAACATAATGTAATCAGTACTAGGTATCCGTTGGTACTTACTATCGAAACCACTTCGAATGACACGATCAAGGTCTGGAATATCATTCAATTAAAGAAAGAAGCTGAACAGGGCGAAGGTATCGGACTTGCAAACCTGCGTGAAAGATATCAACTCTTGTTCCAAAAAGAAGTATCTATCACCATGACGGACGTTTTCTGCGTGGAGATACCATTGATTAAAGAACTGAAAGACACTAAAATTAATAACAACCGAGATGAAAGCATTAATAATAGAAGACGAGCTTGTTGCGGGTCAGAATTTGCAACGATTAATTAGTCAGTTAGATGATGACATCCGTGTAATTGCCGTCTTGCAAAGTGTTGAGGAAAGCATTGAATGGTTTTCATTGAATAATACTCCTGATGTAGTCTTTATGGACATTCATCTGGCTGATGGTTCTGCTTTTTCTATTTTTGAAAAAGTACAAATCTCTTGTCCGATTATTTTCACCACCGCCTATGATGAGTATGCTCTAAAAGCTTTCGAGGTAAACAGTATTGACTATTTGCTCAAACCTATTAACCAGAAAAATCTGGAACGTGCAGTGGTAAAACTACGAAGCTTATCGACATCAAAAACGGACAATGCAGACATGATATCCAGTGTGCTTGCTGCTTTCAAACAAGCGAAAGTAGTTTATAAATCAAACTTTTTAATTCCATATAAAGATAAATTCATTCCATTGGCCATTCATAGAATAGCTTGTTTCTACAGCGAGAACAAAATGGTAAAGATTATTACCGAGGAAAATCAAGTTTATAATATCGACAGTTCGCTTGAAGATTTATATACCCAACTTGATCCCGCGCTGTTTTACAGAGCCAACCGTCAATACATTGTTGCTCATAAAGCTATCAAAGATATCTCAGTATGGTTTGGAAGCAAAGTATCTGTAAACCTATTTGTTACAGTCCCCGATAAAATCATTGTGAGCAAAGCCCGCGTTTCTGAATTCAAAGCATGGTACACGACCTGATTTCAATTACAAACAGACAAATCATTTGGTCTTTCTATCATTGAAAAAGTTTCAGGGTCGAGAAACTAAATATCCGGCATTATGCCAGGCACATTTCTTACATCTTCAAAAAATTACAGACCAACATGGAATCAATTTCATTTAAACGCGACAATACATTTACTGCATTCGTACAATTGGACACTTACGCTTGTACAGCCTGCTGGGAATGCATTAAAGCCTGTCCCAACAATGTAATTGACAAATCTTTTGTATTTATCGGGAATACCCTGATACATGAACATGTGCTTATGTACGATGCTGCTGCATGTACCGGCTGCACGAAATGTATGCAAGTATGTAAATTCAATTCAATTAGTATCAATATGTAATAAAAGAGCTGGATGATTTAAAATCATCTATCCATCACAACAAATAAGTTTCAATTAGCCAGCACTTTAATAACTATTTACACAGAAGAGGAAAGCATAATGCTTTCCTTTTCTGTGTAAATAGTTATTAAAACTTTGTTATCAGTTTATGGTTTACAAATTTATCATCCTCTTATTATCCTAAACAATATGGATATTATTGCAATAACCAATAGTATGTGAATGATACTACCTGCACTATACGCAAAAAAACCAATTGCCCAAATAATAATAAGTATTACGGCAATTAAATAAAGTAAATTACTCATATTCTTAATTTTATATATTATTAAATTGTAATATGGATTTTGTTCATCCATTTATTTTTTATGAATTAATTAAATGCAACAGCTAAATAAAAATTAATAACGCCATTGTTTGCATTCGGAACTGTATAGTCTGTACCTAAGAATGACTTGGTTTTACCTACTTTGGTCATTCCCCAATTATAACGTGCACCCATGGTAATTGCCCCGACATCCAATCCGGCTCCTAAAACGACACCTGCATCAATACGGTTATAATCATTTACATCAATATTTTGTTCAAAGTTGAATAAATTAATGTTAGCCTCATTTTTCACTTTACCATCAATCAAATAGGCCACATAGGGTCCAAACTGTACATTAAGTAATTTAGTAACATTTACAACACATAACAAAGGGACTTCCAGATACGTTAAATTAAATTTAGCTGTACCATCAATAAGAAGGTTATTATAAGTAACAGTAGCACCTTTTGTTGTCACAGAAAATTCAGGTTGAATGGCAAAAGAATTAGTTATGGGTAATTTATCAAAGACCCCAACATTAAAACCGGCTATCATATCCGAACTTGAAGCATCGGACGTATATAAATTCGATAAATTCAGACCTCCTTTTACTCCAAATTGCATAGTCTTTTTATCCTGAGCCAGGCAAGGAAGATATGTCGCACTCATAAACATAAGCAAGACAGGAATTAAAACAATTGTTTTTTTCATATTGATTATTTTTTAATTTTATATTTAATAACACCGGACAAAGATACTTTTATTCAAATTCTGGCACGTTACATAATTCAATTGAAGATTTACATGATTCACACTTTTTCTTCCTTTTTGATTACCAACCAAAAAACAAGTTATCAGATTATTTTTCTAACTATCTTTTAGTTCATTATAACCCGAAGTTAAGTTATTCAATGACTCACCAAGTTCATTCATATCAACGGTTAATGTAGTTTGTAAATTTTACTGCTCTGTATGAGTTTAGTCATACTATGTTGATTAAAGCGCAGATATTATCTCACGCAATTCTTCTTTTGATTTTGAAAGTTTCTTTTGTAATCTCCCAAACATCTCATCTTTTTTGCCTTCTGTAAACATTAAATCATTATCAGTTAATGCTGCAAATTTTTGTTTTAATTTACCTTTCTGTTCGTCCCAGGTTCCTTTTAATTCTGTTAAGTACATATTATTGTCTATTAAATGGTGAATGAATTATCACTTCACAAAGGTGGTATATTTATTCTTTTCTCGAATTACACAATTTCTGAAAAGACTTGCATTATTCACACATTAAAGATTATTTTATTTAAGACAGGAAAACGGATATACTCTTTTTAATTTAATGAAGAAAGAACGATAGATAGTAAAATAAGCTATAAATGAGCTTGATAAAACCTTTCAGTGATTAGAAGATAAAGTTCGCTAACAAAAAAAAGAACGTCCTTCAAAATTGTAAGACGTTCTTTTTTATCTATAAATTTTTATTGCTGTGAAATCAATTTCCCTGATTGGACAAGTTTTCCATTATCTAAAACACGGTAGAAATAAATCCCTGAATGAAGTCGAGTGGTTTCAAGAGTTGTCACTTGATTTGTAATGGACGTGCTAATTACAACTTTTCCCAATTCATTGTATAAATTTAGTTCATATCCGATATTTTTTGAAGCATCATTTAAAGTAATTGTAGTAAATGAATTGAAAGGGTTTGGAGCAATTGACATTACCTGATTGTTAGTATTGACAGAAGTTACATCAGTCAGTGAACAATTGGCAGGCATGATAGAAGTAATAGCAGCAGAAGTTAAAGCACCTGTAGTTGTAAGTGCTCTGCCATTAAGAATTACTCCGGTATTAATGGCACCTAATGCACCGTTATTACATATAATTGTACCACAGAAAACTGAATAATTATTTATACTCACTGCACCTTGGATCAACCAATAGACATTTTTAGCCTGAGCTCCATTTATCAAAAGCACTTTTGAATAAGTACTAGTGGTTAAAGCACCATTTATCTTAATTACAAATATGGCATCGGGATTACCTTGGGCATTGAGGTATAATGAATCGGTAAATACAGCTGCAGCCTTCATAATGTAAGTATGAGGAGTTAAAACCAGATTTCTTCCGAACTGTGCAGGATACAACAACTCAATGTCATCAGGTAAAACATTCAGATAATTATACACAGTAAGCAAATCGGCAGCACATTGCGCAGTTGTTCCATCAGGAATCGGATGAATTGCGCCTGTTACAAGCAGAGGATCAAATCCGGTGGTCAAACCTACATTTGTTCCTACACTCCCTGTTATTGTTGAAACTCCGGTATTGGATACCGGTCCGTCAGCAGAGAACAGGGTAAAACATGCAGTTGATTTAAGATCAGGTGCAGTTGGCCCGCTTAAATATGGACTTTCACAACCGGTAGGTGTGTAGGCAAATGCTCCATCAATGGTAATAGCTCCGACTGTAGAAAGGGCTCTTCCTTCAATGGTATCTCGCGTAGTTACAATAATAGCAGCGTTATTGGCTATAATTGTTCCTTTCATAGATGTCCCGGGTGCCAGACTTACCAAACCT
>Ga0302165_10000667_pt1 | contig 12312 bp, 10 predicted proteins | sample I_Fen_E3_2_FD_193499 | JGI IMG/M metagenome (GOLD analysis project Ga0302165, IMG submission 193499) | Peat permafrost microbial communities from Stordalen Mire near Abisko, Sweden - I_Fen_E3_2 | ecosystem: Environmental > Terrestrial > Soil > Wetlands > Permafrost | place: Sweden: Abisko...
TTTGAATTGTTGCATTAACATCTATTCCTTCTTCACATGCATAAAACATATTATCACTTACTATTATTTCATCATCTTCTAATTCTATTAATGCAAAATGTCCAAAAGAAGGTTCTAAAAACACCTCTCCAGTGCCACTATAAGTTGGTTTAAATGCTGTTTCTCCAGTCAACTTACTTGATATAATCTTTTTGCCAAATCCTAATAATCCGCCTGATTTATTCTTTATTTCTATATTACCCTTCATATAGCTTAAAGAATTTGGTTCAAGCTTTACTGAACTATCATCTAATATTATTCTTATTTGTTTTAGTTTTATTCCACTTTGCCTAATTATATTAAGCCCGAAAGCAGTTTCAACATCAGTAGCTCCATCTAAGTTCTCATATTCTAATATCTGAAACTTAGATTCACACTCCATTTCACATAACATATTCAATTTATTTGTAAACTTTAGTGAACTTCTCATAGATCTCCTACCTTAACAAATTATTTTATACTTAACTATCCTATCATCTTTAAAATTACAATTTTTCTTCCATATTTCTATAATTATTATCATTTGTAAGGCTTCATATACTATATTTTTTCTAAATGCAATTTAATTATTTGAATTAATTTCTTCTAACAAAGTAAATACTCTCTTATGTAGCACAGGATGCATAAGATATGGTGCTATTTCATTTAATGATTTTAGCACAAATTCTCTTTCATGCATTCTTGGATGCGGAAGAATTACTTTTTCATTAGAAGAAATCAAATCATCATACATAATTATATCTAAATCAATAGTTCTAGGCCCCCACTTTATTGTTCTTTCTCTATCTAATTCTTCTTCAATTTTAAGCAGTAAATCCATAAGTTCCTCTGGTTCTAGTGTTGTTTCTATTTCTATAACTGCATTTATGAAGTCTTCTTGTTCTAAATATCCCCATGGTTTTGTTATTATAAATGAGGACTGTTTCCCTATTTCAATACTTTTTTCTGTTGCTATTTTATTTATTGCTTCATTTAAATACTTCTCTTTATCTCCAATATTAGATCCTAATCCTATGTATGCTTTATGTCTTCTTCTTTCAATCATTATTTCCACAGTATCTAAGTGTTTTCTCACCGGCGCCCAAGGTTTTTTCAAAAATACTTTAACACCATTTATTATTTTATATTCATTAAGAATAAAATCTGCTAAATTTAAAGCTACAGTTTCTATAAGTTCATAGCTTTCTCTTACAAATTCTTTATCCACTTTTTCACACAGTTCACCATAATGTACTGATTTTGTTAAATCTCCAGTTTTCCCGGCTGACTTTAAATCCAAATCTAGTTCTAAAGACAGTATGAATTTTTGTCCTAACCTTTTTTCTTCTTCAAAAACCCCATGAAAACCGAATAACTCCAACTCTTTTATATACATTTTATCCAAAATTCATCCATCCTATCTTCTTACAATTGCATCAGTCATTTTTGCAGCTCTTGCATTTTGTAATACATCATGAACCCTAACAAAATCACATGCATCTTTCATTATTCCAACAACTGTTGTAGCAACAGTTCCTTCAACTCTTTCTTCTACTGGCAAATCTAAAGTAAGTCCTATCATACGTTTTCTCGATGTTCCTAATAAGACTGGATATCCCAATTCCCTAAACCTTTCTAGATTTCTCATAGTTTCTAAATTTTGTTCATAACTTTTAGAAAATCCTATACCAGGATCTAATATTATATTTTCATCTTTTACTCCAGCTTCTTTAGCTATTTTTATACTTTCTCTTAAATCATCTAATATGTCTTCCATTAAATTTTTATAGTCTTCATTATCTCTATTATGCATTAAACAGCAAGGTACATTATATTTTGCTGCAACCTTTGCCATATCTTTTTCTTTTTTAAATCCCCATATATCATTAATAAGGTCAGCTCCAGCTTGTAATGCTTTTTCAGCTACCTTTGCTTTATATGTATCTATAGATATGGAAATATCAAAATTTTCTTTTATAGCTTTTATTATAGGAACAACTCTATTTATCTCTTCTTCATCACTTATTAATGTATAACCTGGTCTCGTAGACTCTCCCCCTACATCTATTATGTCGACTCCATCATCTATCATTTTTCTCACATGTTCTATAGCTAACTCTATATTATTAAATACTCCTCCATCAGAAAAAGAATCCGGGGTAAAATTTAATATCCCCATAATATATGTTCTTTCGCCGATTTTAAATTCTTTATTTCCTATTTTCATTATGTCCAAAACCTCCTAATAATATATTTCTATGTTTTTCTTTTCATCACTCCAGTTACATTCATTTTTAGCTTTACAAGTAATACATAGTCTAGAAAGTTTATCTGCTCTATATATAAGTGCTGAAAATCCTTCATTTATCTTATCTCTATGTTCTAATATCCCTTGTCTTATTAATTCAATTTCTTCTTTATTAAATTTATATTCCTCTAAGAAATCTTTTGCAATTTCCCATGAAGCTATTTCATGTGGTGTACCATTTTCATACTGAAAGGATTTACCTATATCATGTAAAATTGCAGTTGTATATATAATTTCCTTTTCAAATCTTAAATTTTCTTCTAGATTTATTGATTGAGCAATTCTTGCTACATCTAAAAAGTGTTTTAAATTATGTTTACAAAATTTCCGGCCCTTTTCAAAGTTCTTATTCCTTTTCAAATAATACATATATTTTTGATCATTTAAAATACAATTAAATCTATCCATAATTTACCTCAATTATTCTTACTATTCACTAGCTTATCTCTAGTTATACTTTTAATAAAATATTAATACGATTATTATATCATTTGCATGTAGATTAAGGATATAAATTGATTCATTTTTTCATACCTTTTTAACCCAATATGTTTCCAACCCATATTTTATCAGTAAAAAAGTTCTTGGTTGTGCTAGCGCACTTTTTTTATATGTGCATATTCTGAAGAATATATATGTAGAACCATACATATGGTAATATTCTTTAGAATAGATATGGTTTAGAACATTAGAATGTATCCATTTTAATCATATATCTTAATTAGGAATACTAAATCAAAGGAGATATCTTTATTTCTAAGAAAAAGAGAACCTCCTCCATCTGGATTCGGTTCTCCTACAGTACTTAAATATATTATTAAATTGATTCATTAAAATGTTATTTTTAGTATACCTTAGCTTCTTCTTCTCCATCAAGTACTCTTATAGCGCCTTGAGCTAAAGCTAATAATTCATCTTCTCCTGCATAAACTGTAACTGGAGCTATCCAGTCAACTTTTGATTTAAGGTCTGGCACAAGAGTTGGTGAATATGCAATTCCTCCAGTAAAGATAATTTGATCTATCTTACCTTCTAATACTACTGACATTTCCCCAATTGATTTTGCAATTTGATAAACAAATGCTTTATATACTGCTTCACATTCCTTATCTCCTGCTTCCATCTTATCTATAACACCTTTTACATCATTTGTGTCTAGATATCCAACAAATCCACCTTTTCCTACAGTCTTAACATACACTTCTGATTCACTGTATTTTCCACTAAAGCACATTTTAATTAAGTCACCAACAGGAACTGTTCCAGCTCTTTCTGGTGAAAATGGGCCATCTCCATCTAGAGCATTGTTTACATCAACAACTTTTCCATGATTATGAGCTCCAACAGAAACTCCTCCACCCATATGTACAACTACAAGGTTTAGGTTTTCGTATCCTTTTCCACTCTCTTTTCCATATCTCTTAGCTACTGCTTTCTGATTTAATGCATGAAACTTACTTTTTCTTGGAAGTTCTGGCACTCCTGATAATCTAGCTACCTCTGCTAATTCATCTGTAACAACTGGATCTACTATAAATGAAGGTACATTTAATTCATCTCCAATTGACTTAGCAATTATTCCACCAAGATTTGAAGCATGTGGTCCTTGAACTCCAACTTTTAAATCTTCTACCATTGCATCATTAACTGCATATGTTCCACCTTCTACGGGCTTAAGCATTCCACCTCTACCAACAACAGCGCTTAAAGTCTTTATATCAAAATTCTTCTCTTTAAGAATGTTTAATATAAGATCTTTTCTAAATCCAAATTGATCATATATTGTATCATATCTTTTTATCTCTTCATTTGTATGTCTTAATGTTTCTTCAAATAATTCTTTTTCATTTTCATAAACACCAATCTTTGTTGATGTTGAACCTGGATTAATAATTAATAACTTGTATGACATTCTAAATCCCCCTTAATTTAAATAAACAATTAACAATGCAAAATATTAAAGAACCTATATGCAGAAAATGTTCATTCATTATGCATTGTTAATTATAATTGATTCTATTTATTTTTTGCTGCAACTAATGCTGCAAGCGCAATTGAATTAACTTTTGTTTCAAAAGAATCTGCTCTTGAAGTTAAGATCACTGGTGCTGATGTACCTACTAAAAGTCCACCATTTTTTGATTTCGAGAAATATGTTAATGTTTTATACATTACATTTGCTGTTTCTATATTTGGTAATAACAATACATCTGCTTTACCTGCTACTGGTCCTGTAACTCCTTTATGATGAGCTGCTTCTTCTGATATTGCATTATCTAAAGCAAAAGGTCCATCAACTATACATCCCTTAAATTGTCCTCTATCGCTCATTTTAGCTAATAATGCTGCATCAACTGTTGATGGCATACTTGTATTTACAACTTCAACTGGACATATAGATGCTACCTTAGGAACATTTATTCCACATGCATGTGCAACTACAACTGCATTATTTATCATTCCAACTTTATCTTTAAGTTCTGGATATGTATTAAATGCTGCATCAGTTAAAAATAATAATCTGTCTAAGTTTTCTATTTCAAAAACAGAAACATGTGACATTAATTTTCCTGTTCTAAGTCCTACTTCTTTATTTAATACGCTTCTTAAGAATGTAGCCGTATCTACTAATCCTTTCATTAACATATCAGCATGACCACTTGAAACTAATTTTACTGCTTCTAAAGTAGCCTTCTTTGGATCTTTAATATCCATTATTTCATAGCCTGATAAGTCTAAGTCTATTTTTTTTGCGATTTCTTGTATTTGTTGTTTATCTCCAACTAATATTGCTTCAGCAATATTGTTTTCTGTAGCTTCCTTTATTGCTTCTAGCACTGGTTCATCTTGTGCTACTGCTACTGCTACTTTCTTTGTTGGAACTCCCTTTAATATTGATACTAAATCCTCGAAATTTTTACTCATTTTTTTGCACCTCTTACCTTAATAATAATTTTTTTTAACTTTACTTATAATTAATTTGATTATTTTGTTAAATTTATATCAATCCAAATTAAACTAATGTTATTTATATTTCTATTGTAACAAAAAATAATGAGAAATGTTAAATTTTCTGAAAATTTTTTTTAATATTTAACTTATTTTTAATTTAATAGGCTAAAATAGCAATGATTCCAACGAAATAACTGCTATTCTTTCTAACAAATTAAAATTTTAACATACCATAAATTCTAAATAAGTTTCTACAAATGAAATCTTTCAATTATATGTTCTGCAACCTTTATTCCATCAACTGCTGCTGAAATTATTCCGCCTGCAAATCCAGCACCTTCTCCTGTCGGATAAAGTCCACATACATTTATGCTCTCAAGAGCTTCGTTTCTATGAATTCTAACTGGTGCTGATGTTCTAGTTTCTATACCTGTTAATACTGAATCTTCTCTTGCGTATCCTTTTATCTTCTTATCAAAATTTTCAATTCCTTCTTTAATTGCATCTATAACATACTGTGGTAAACAATTCTTTAATTCTTTAAATTCATAGCCTCCAGTATAGCTTGGAATTACCTTTCCTAATTTAGTTGACGGTCTATCTTTCATAAAATCTCCAACTAATTGTATTGGTGCTTTATAATTGCCTCCACCTAATTTAAATGCTAAACCTTCATAATACCTTTGAAATTCCATTCCTCTTAGTGGTGAATCGCCTTCAAAATCTTCTGGAGAAACAGTCACTACTAATGCTGAATTAGCATTTTCTAAATCTCGTGCATGATAACTCATACCATTAGATACAAGCCTACCCTCTTCTGACGAAGCTGCTACCACTATTCCACCAGGACACATACAAAATGAATATACCCCTCTTTTTAATTTCTCACTTTGATAAGTTAATTTATAATCTGCAGCATGCAATTTAGGATGTTTATGATTATCTCCATACTGACTAATATTTATCAGTTCTTGAGGATGCTCAATTCTTACACCTATAGCAAATGCCTTAGCTTCCATAGAAACTTTTTCTTTGCATAACATCTCATATGTATCTCTTGAACTATGTCCTATGGCAAGTACCAATGCTATACATGGAATTTCTTGACCATTAACAATTATACTTTTTAAATTCCCCTCTTCATATGTTATCTTTTCTAATTTAGAGTTGAAATTAACTTCTCCTCCAAGACTTTTTATCTCTTCTCGTATGTTCTTTACTACATTTTTTAAAAGGTCAGTTCCTACATGAGCCTTGCTTTCATATTTAATTTCTGCTGGTGCTCCAGCTTTTATTAATTCGTCCAATACAAATGTGCATCTATGGTCTTTAATTCTTGTAGTTAACTTACCATCTGAAAAAGTACCTGCTCCACCTTCACCAAATTGAACATTTGATTCAAGATTTAATTCGTCACCATTCCAAAACTTTTCCACAGTCTCAGTTCTATTATCCACATTTTCTCCACGTTCATACACAATTGGTTTATAACCCTGTCTTGCTAAAGTTAATGCAGCAAAAATTCCCGCCGGACCAAATCCTATAACTACAGGTCTAGATTTAAGTTCTTCTGTTCCTTGTTTTATTAGTTCGACTTCTTTAATTTCTTCTATTTTCACATCTTTATCATGCATTTTAGAAAGTATCTTTTCCTCTTCATCGCAAACTATATCAACACAATAATTAAATTTTATATCATTCTTTTTTCTTGCATCTATACTTTTCTTTATTATATTTAACTTATTAATATATTCTTTAGATATATTTAATTTCTTGCATATTTTCTTTTCTAAAACCTCTAAATCATCATCTATGCTTAAATTTATATTACTTATTCTTATAGCCAAAGCTTTTCACCCTATCCCTTCAAATAATATTAGTTATAATTTTATATGCTATTTAGTATATCCCATATGAAATTAGTTCAAACTAATTTAGAAAAATTATATCACAAAATAGCCACAGTATTCATTAATACTATGGCTATTTTATTAACCTTTCTTTTTAACTACTATATTAACACTTCCAACATCTGATATTGTTACATTATCTCCCTCAATAAGTGTTGCCAGTGGCGTATAATTAAAAGTTCCTTCTTCTTTTACATTAGCTAAATCTAATATCACATTTATTTTTTCAGAACTTATCTTATCTAATGCTGCTTGAGTACCCGTTAATGTTACATTTATTGTTGAATTTGAAGAATCTAATGAAAATGCTTCATTCAAATTATTATAATGTACATTACATACTAAATTTTTAGTTGTGGTTTTCTCTTTTATCACCTTAAACTTAACGTTAATAGTATTTTCTCCATTTTCAACTGAAATACCTTCTGGTAAAATAAGTTTAACATCCATTTCACTATCTGCTTGTAAAGATGACACGTCCACAACTTCAGTATCTATTGATTCCATTTTATCTAAGTTTTGACTGTCTCCTAATATATTTATACTATTTTTACTTAATTCATAACCTTCTAAGATAAATCCTTGTGGAATAACCCCTTTAGTTTTTAAATTTATAGGTATAATCTTCCCATTTGTTACTACTGTTGATAATTTTGCAGTTTCAATATCTGACTTAATATTATTAACTTCATTTCCAGATGAATCCACAAATTTTATACCATATTCGCTTTCCTTGTTTTTATCTATATCTTTTTCTTCTCCAGTTAAAATAGCTTCACTAATTTTTTCAACAGAACTTTTTCCACCTATTACTGTTACCATCTTTGGACTTATTGTTTGTTCCTTTTCATAAATATGGTCTTTATAATTAACTTTTACTTTTGATTTTATTGTAAACTTCTTTTCAACTAATTCTTCCAAGTTAACCTTTATTCCTAAAAAACCATTATTTTTAATATCAATATTTTCAGGATAACTTACTATTTGAACAGGTATAGTATTTTCTCCATTTTTCAATGCATAAGCTGACATATCAGCTATAACCCTAAAATCTTCCTTTTTAACTTTTAGTATTTCACTTGATGAACCTTCCAATTTTAAATCGACTGTAAATTGTTGCTTATTAGCAATTGCAAATTTTGAATCAGTTAGAGAATTTTCGTTGATTAATTCTACTGGAACATTCCTCAATTCATAAGTCCTAAGTGGATTTTCAACAGTTGATACATATAGCCATAATGAAACTGACAACAGTACACAAATAATTCTCACAATTAACGTTCTGTTTTCACTTTTATCCATGACTTCACCTTCTCTCCTGCTGTTTTTACTTTTTTCTCATTTCTATTTTCTATTATTTTTATTAATATATTTCGTAATTTTTCTTTGTCATAACCTCGCGTTATTCTTCCATTAACAGCTAATGATATAACACCCGTCTCCTCTGATACAATTATAATTATTGCATCTGATACTTCTGATAACCCTATTGCAGCCCTATGTCTAGTTCCTAACTTTTTATTAATTGTATTATTATCAGTTAGTGGTAAAACACAACCCGATGCTAAAATTCTATTATTCCGTATTATTGTTCCGCCATCATGAAGTGGAGTATTAACTACAAATATATTTTCCAAAAGATTTGCAGTTACATTTGCATCTAATAATGTACCCGCACCGATTAATTCGTTGAGTCCTGTACTTTGCTCAATTACAATTAATGCTCCAGTTTTGCTGTCAGCTAAATTTTGAACTGCGATTGAAATTTCATTAATAGTTATATATAATTCCTCTTTATTGCTAGGATAGTGCTTATCATCAAAAGCGCTTCTTCCTAAATGTTCTAAAGCCCTTCTAATTTCAGGTTGAAAAATTATAATTACAGATAATACTCCAATAGTTAATGTTTTATTTAATATAAAATATAACATATCCAATTTTAATAAATAACTAATTGGAATAAGGGCTATAATAAATACTATCCCTTTTAATAATTGTTCTGCTCTTGTTTCTCTTATTAAAATATATCCTTTATAAAATATGTATGATACCACCAAAATATCCAATATAGACCATAACGACATATTAGAAAAGCTGTTTACTAACATTGATAAAAGTTCACGCAAATTTCTCACCTCTTTTCTTCTCTTACTTAAAATTATACAACAAATAATATACTCTAGATACAAAGACAATTATTATTTTCTTACTTTTTTATTATTTTTATAATAATTTTTTATTAATTCTCATTAATTATAGTTTAAATGAATAGCAGACCCTATAAATTATTATAGAAATAAACAGTGTATATAATTACTTTGTTTGGTAATAATATTATTTGTTGCACTATACCGAAGGAGGTTTTTTATGAAAAAGACATGTAGTATTTTTGTAACGGCTTTAATACTATATCTTTCCATTATTAATGTTAATCCAGCTTTTGCAGTAGCTTTAGATGAAGCTTGTAGTGAAACTAAGAGTGTTTCTTCAAATGTAGAAATTAATGAAAATTATTCAAATACTAATATAGAACATACTTCACTATGCACTGAAAATCAGAATGAGGTCTTAGAAGTTTTTAATCATGCTACGAAAGCATTGTATATAACGAGTGAAGATATAGATTTAATGGCAAAGCTTGTTTCTGCTGAAAGTATTGGTGAGCCATATACAGGAAAGATAGCTGTAGCTTCTGTGGTATTAAATCGTACTATTGATCCACATTTTCCAAATACAATACAAGAAGTTATATTTCAAAAAAATGCTTTTTCTTGTGTTAAAAATAGCAAAATAAATGCTACTGCAAATCAAGATTGCTATAATGCAGTATACGATGCAATTAGAGGTGCTGATCCAACAAATGATGCCTTGTTTTTCTATAATCCAACTATAGCAACATGTAATTGGATGAAGGAAACCCACAAAATCAATCAAACAACTATTGGGCATCATACTTTCTTTAAAATAAAAGATTAATTTTAAATATTAATGTAAAAAAGCAGGAGTTATATCAAAAAGTTTGAATTAACCCCTGTTTCTTATTTTATATTTTTATAATTCAAAAGTCCCTTTTACAATAGCCTTCCCATCTTCAACCATCTTCTTTCCTTTCGCAAAAGCCATATCTATCTCCAAAGACTTCTCATCTACCATAACCAAATCCGCATCTTTTCCGCACTCTATTGCTCCTTTATCCTTAAGCTTTAATATTTCTGCTACGTTTGAAGTAATAACTTTAATAGCTTCTTCTATAGGTACATTTTGTTCCTTAATTGCAAACTTAACTTCTCTATATAATGTTGATACAGAACAAATTCCAAGTCCAATTAAATGACCTTCTTCATCAAACCTTGGCATACTTCCATTACCATCTGAAGAAAATGTTATATGTTCTATAGGCAACTTTTCATCTATAAATCTTTTTAACCCTTCCCCAGCTCTAAGTTCACCTTTTTCTAAATGATCTAAATCACAACTTGTAGTTAAATCTATGAATCCACCTTTTTTAACATACTCAATACCCATTTCAAATAGTTCTTTATTTCTATTGATGTGAGTTGGTAATAACTGTGTTGGCGGAATTTCTGTTTTATCTATTAAATCAAATAAATAATTTAATCTCCTCATCCCTTCACCTAAATGCACATTAACAATTCCAGATTTACTTGATAATAATCCTCCAACTCTACTTTGTGCTACCAAATTAACAAAATTATCAAAGCTTGGTTGAGAGCTTCTATTATCTGAAAGTGCTATTTCTCCAACTCCAATTATTTCTTGAATCAACATTAAATCACTTTTAATTGAATCTGTCGCAGTTTTAACTGGTACTTCATATGAACCAGTATAACAATAAGCCGATATGCCATCTTCTTTCAATGCTTTCACCTTAGCTATTAATGATTTCATACTTCTACATACTCCATCAGTCCCTATGCATCCAACAACTGACGTAATTCCAGCTTCTATTAAGCTGGATAACTGTATTTCAGGCGTTCTTGTATTATATCCACCTTCACCGCCACCGCCTATAATATGAACATGACAATCTATAAAACCTGGAAACAGTAATTTATTTTTTCCATCAATAATTTCAATATTCAGTAAATCCTCTTTAATATTTAACTCACCATATATACCTTCGATCTTGCCTCCAGCTATTAAAACATCTTTTATACCAAGATGCTTAGGGGCATATACATTACATCCTTTAATTATTGAAATCATAATTTCACCTATCCTTATCATATTTATAAAAATTATTAAACTTAATAGTAGTCGCTCTCATTATGTATATATCTTTGCCTAATATATAACTTAATATAACACTATTTTGTTTTATCTTAATTTAAAGCATATGAAAGAAACTTAACTCCTAGTTATGTTTACAATATTATCATTTATATAAATTGATTTCGGAAAATTATTTATTAATGTATTAGCATAATTCTTGCTCTTTTCTTTATCCACTGAATTACTTAATAATGCTAACTCATATAATGCTTCTTCAACATACACTCCCTTAGGATATTGATTATAATACTCCTCATATTGTGGTAATGCAGTTTGATTATCTGATTTTTTTAGTGAATTACTTGCTCTATAAAATAAAACGTGTTCTTTTATACTACTTACTTCACAATATGTATACGCTTTATCCAATGAAATTGCAGCATCTACATAATTACCTTGATTAAAATACCATAATCCATAGTCATAGAATTTAGATAGTCCTTCGTTTTTCATTAATCTAATAGCTTGATTATATACTTCAGTATCTTCACTACGTATTGATTCTGCTTTAACATTTTTTAATTGTTCGTATACTCCATCTAAATCGTTACTTGCCATTAATATTTTTAACTTTTCTTTATCAAAACTTGTATTCTTAGGAGCTTCTTTAACTATTTCTTCTAAAGTAGTCTCTGGCTTTACTTCTGATGTTTCTTGGACTTCAGCCACTTTGATATCATCTGCTATACTACTTTTTTCTTCTATAACTTCATTACTCTTTGCTTCTTCTATATTATTAGCTAAGTCTTTATCCTTAAGCTTTGACATAACTAAATATCCACCAGCAACAATTGCAAGAATCACAAATAAACTTGTTATGCCTATAAGAAA